>Ga0302233_10000004_pt1 | contig 276226 bp, 346 predicted proteins | sample II_Palsa_N3_1_FD_193516 | JGI IMG/M metagenome (GOLD analysis project Ga0302233, IMG submission 193516) | Peat permafrost microbial communities from Stordalen Mire near Abisko, Sweden - II_Palsa_N3_1 | ecosystem: Environmental > Terrestrial > Soil > Palsa > Peat permafrost | place: Sweden... | reverse complement strand
GAATTCGGGTTCAAGTGGGTGTGGCTCCGGAAGATTTTGTTGTTGCTTCGAGCAAGCGTCTTAGGGGCCGTCCGACAGGGCGAGGATGGTCAATAGCCCCGCCATCTCTACAAGGATCAGGAACGTCGATGCAGGCCAATTGCGGTCGGAGAGCAGATGCACGGTCGGGTTTCTGATAAGCCATACGCCGAGTGCGTAGACGCCAATCACGACGATGTAAGCGCCAGCCCTGACCAACTTGCGTGCTTGTCGAGCCGATTCGTCGATGCTGGTTGCATCTAGCGTTTGGCTGATCTCAGTGTCTCTGTCCTGCATCGACGTGCTCCAAAGGCGTTGTCAAATCGGGGAGCTGGTGCTTTCCACAGGCCTCAGGTTTCGCTCCCGCTTTCTCTGACCGTGGTGGTGTCCTGCCAAAGTGCCAGGAACACGGGCACCACGAGGATGAGCAAGATGGCCGCGCCAAAGAACGTGAAGCCAGGCGGGTAGTGCACGCTGTTGCCAGGCCATGACATCGCCGACGGCTTCGGAACGCTGTAGCTGACGCCTGACGCCGCCGGAACCTCGATGCGCTGCTCACCAAGTAGGGTGAAGGTCAGCCGACCGGTAACGTCGCATTGCCCTTGATGAGTCTTCGTCCCGGTCGCGACGCAGACCTGGGCGGGCATGTTGTAGACGGTCGCGTTCTCAACCCACTGGAGAGAGGACAGGACAGAGAACATGGCAAGGATCACGCCCAAAGACAGCAAGGCGTACCACCAGGACAGCACGAATTTATTGCGGCTCAACGGAAAGCTCCTTTATCGAAGGTTCGTCCATACGGGGCCGGATTGGCAGACCGATCACATCACAATCCTGACAGGGCTTCGATGGCTGACGCCAGCACCTTGTCAGCAGCAGGCGTGGCGTCGATCACGCGGAAGCGATCCGGCTCAGCGGCGGCACGATCAAGGTAGGTGTCGCGCACGCGATTGAAGAAAGCGTCGGTTTCGGTCTCGATGCGATCAATCCGGCCACGAACAACGGTGCGAGCTCGTCCAGTGTGGACGGGTATGTCGAGCAGGAGGGTGCGATCGGGCACAAGGCCCGCGGTGGCAAATTCTTCCAGCCACGCTATGCGCTCCTTCTGTATGCCACGACCGCCGCCTTGATAGGCGTAGCTAGCGTCTGTGAATCTGTCGGACAACACCCAGCGGCCGGCGGCCAGCGCCGGCTCGATCACGTCGCGTACCAGCTGGGCGCGCATGGCAAACATGAGCAGGACCTCCGTCTCGGCGCTCAGTCCGCGCAGGTTTGGGTCCAGCACAATCATGCGCAACTTCTCACCCAGCGCTGTGCCACCGGGCTCGCGCGTCAGAACTGGGTCCAGTCCCCGCGACAACAGGTGGTCGTGCAGACCCTTGAGAAGGGTGGTCTTGCCCGCGCCATCGATGCTGCAGACGGAGACGAACGTGCCGCGGACAGCGGTCATACGAGGGCTCCGTGGGCAGCGTAACGTTCGGCGTGCCTATGAGCTTCTTCCAGTTGCTCTGCGGGCCATGAAACCATGCCGGTGACGCGAATGGCGTTGATGGGCACGAGGCAGCCGCATACACCGGAACCACTGACGTGGGTCGCGTCTTCACGAACGCAGTACTGGAATCGCGTGCCATTGCTGGTGTGAGCGGTCTCCCAGAGAATCTCATCGATCAATGCGTCGATTGAGTCCGGATCCTGCGAGGGTGTGCGGGGCGGAGCTTCACGCAGCCAGCTCTTCACGCGGTACTTTCCACCGTTGTAGTCGAAGAGTGCGCCTGCCTGGGGCGCAAGCAATTTGCCTTCAGTCGCCACAGGCTCAGCTCTCCACATAGCGGACTTCGAGGTCCATGCACTCACTGCGGCGGCCCAGCGACATGAGTACGCCTTCAGCCATCTCCTGAATGTCGCCTTCGGTCATGTCGTTCGTCGGCCAGGCCTCGCCAACCTGTTCCGTACCGATGAAAGCCGCACGGTATTCGATGGGTGTCGTGGAGGATGTGGTGTTCATGGCGCTTCCGTGGAGAAGATGTGGACCCAAGTTACCGCGATCGGCCGTTCGCGCAACTGACTGGCTGAGCTGCGTTTTCGTCGAAGTAAAGCTGGCCACTATGTTGTCGTTGTCTTGCGTCGACTTGACGCACTGTTCGCCGTGCTACCGAGCGGCCAAATTGTCTTGTGGAAGCGAAGTGCTTGGTCCAATGAGACGTCACCAAGGATCGGGCGAAGTCCAGCCTCGACATCAACCTCATGCGTACCTAGTTGCCGACGGGCTTTCTTTGCGATGGAATTCAGAGTGGTGGCGGAGATCTCTGCCCCCAGCTCCTTCAACACACCAAGTGCTCCGGCTTCCACCTGGCGAACGCGCTCGCGCGTCAGTCCCATGGCGGCGCCGACTGCCTCCAGTGTCAGAGCCGCTGCACCGCCTATGCCGAATCGCATCTTTAACAGCTCGACGTTGCGCACGGAGTACTCCGAGAAACGCAACTGTTGAGACAGGCTGATGAGGGAGAGCATTTCCTGTTCACCCGTTTGACCGGTGAAGACGACCTTGGAGCTGCCGTCTGCGATCAGACGGCGTGGTTTCTTTGGAAGCTTTACCAGCGCCGTGCTGGCCATCCGGACGTCATCGGGCACTGGGTGCCGCGTCACCTTTGCCAATGCCTCAATGTGCGCCAGTGGCATGACGCAGGCAGCAGTAACGGCAGATCGACTAACCAACCATCCGGGCGGGACTCCCAACATGTAGGCGAGGGTCCGCTTGCTTTTGCCGGAAGCCTCACACGCCGCCTGTGTCCAGGACGCTATTGTCTTTCGATGGGCAGCCTTTAGCTGCTTTGTTTCGATCAAGTTAGTCGGCATGCAGTCCCTGCTTACCAAGTTGGCGACAGTATTTGTCTTGTCTGTACTGCGAATCAATCCTAGACCTTAACCCCGGCCTTGTTTAGCGCAGCGATGCGCTTGTCCACGTTCGCGCGCCGTTTTGTAAGGTCAGCCTCAAGACGGATGATTTTAGCCCGGCCGGCGGCGATCGCGTCCTCCAATGTCGGGTGGAGATTGGATTCGTGATATGCCTTGCCGCTGACAGCCGCATGCCAATCAGGATAGCCGTGGTCGTACTTGCGCTTCACCATCTCCACAGCGATTGGCTTGAAGCTCGGCTGGAGAATCCATGCGCTGGTCGGGTAGGTCTCAATCTTGATCATATGGTTCCCGGGATGAATGGACTTCGCAGTAGCCACTCTGGCGCCTGCTAAATGAGACGATCCTAGGTTATGCGCGGTTCCACGCAAGAGAGCATTAGTCGGTGAGGGCGTTGACCCTGTCGCGCGAAGACAGATTAGCCGCGGGCCGAACTTGATGCCGGCGCCGGCGTCGAGTCGGCTGCACCGATTGGCTTGCCGAGCAGTGGGTCGATGACTGGGGCGGGGCGCGCGTGAGGGCTATTGAGTGGCGTACGCATCGTGCGGTCGTACATGCAGTCACTGCGTTCTTCGTCGGTGGACTTCGCTCGGCATTCATCGGCGGTGGGCACCGGCTTCTTCGCGCTTGTGGCAACGATGGCGACGGGATCCTGACCGCTGGAACTCACAGCGGAGCCGCATCCGGCAAGGAGTAGGGCAGAGAGACCTAGAACGACACAGAGGGTTTTCATAGCGGGATTGTCTTATCGTAGTTTTGGTGGGCAACGTAGGGCGCGAGCGGCGCGTGTCTGAGTTGAGACCATGCGGCAGGTGCTGTTGTTCGTCGATCCCTACTTAGGGAAGCAGGGATCGCACTCTACCCTCGATCGTCCCATCACCCGGACTTCCTGACGCAGGGAAATACCTGACAACTGCGGTAGCCGTGAGCAGCAGTACCACCACTACGCAGAGAGAGAACAATTTCGGGTACCGGTGCTGAAACTTCGCGATGAGCGTACGCGTGTAACAGAGGGCAATGACCAGCACCAGGCAAAACAAGAACACGTAGAGCACGATTCATTCTCCAAGAGGTGGATGCAGTTCAGACGAGGTTTCCGGGTTGCCCGAGATGATTAAAGACCGCTGAGCTCAGCCATGACCGCATCGAGTTCAGCGACCCGATTCCTACCCTCGATGATGCGTTCCTGTTCAGCAACGTAGACATGGATAGCCCGCATGTCGCGCGAGCGAATCACCTTGCCGGCGGCGGTCCACTGCTTTATTGCCTCACGCACCGGAGTGTGTCGGTCGGCGAAGTCGACGAGCCGCTTCAGATCATGGATGTCGGCTGTGGACAATTCACGGTCAAGCTTGTCTTCCGCCTGCCTTCCTTCATTTCCCCGCATGTCGAGAATTTTCCCTGCGCAGCCCGTGATAAAAAATCCGGCAGCGAAGATGAGGAACAGCCACGAAGCGAGGTGCATACCCGTCCGCTGAGGATTGGCGATGATTTCATCGAAGCTGGTCAACATGGTTCCAAAAGCGCAAAACACGAAGAACAAGCTGGCGAACCACATCACCCGAGAGGCATCCAAGCCGCGCCATTCGACTGGGGCTGGAACGAGCATCAGTTGCTCGCGCTTGTAGGAATCCGCTTCTGCCGCTGTAAAGCACTGGTGATCGAACTTCAAGGCATACACTCCATTTTAGTCAGGCATAGGCGGTGGCTGCCCTTGGGTAGTCACGCGTTTCGCATCCTTTGCGTAGGGACGCACGAACTACGGTAGCGGAAGGTTGTCGGCGCGCAAGCGCGTGACTTAAGAGCCGGTGGGGTCGCGAGGATGTTGTACGGGTACGACAGCTTCTTCGCCAGGACGGGTAGGGCAACGTGCAATTCACGTTCGGTCGCCTTCGGTGTATGCGTACGAACAAAATGAGTGGTGATTTCACTTCGAACGAGCCACACATCAATTTTGTGACCCGAGTCTCACAACGCCGCTGTGCGTTGGCTCAGTGCCTGCAAGATAGATCATGACTCCCTCCCTACGAAACTTGAAGTTCCATCATGGACAAGATCATTGAATGCATCATTGCCGGAGGCCCGCAGCATGGTCAGGTCCGGCGCCAGCCGATTGACAAGCAAGGCTCCGAGCCGCTCATTCACGCATGCGGCGACGGCCATCTGTGTATTCCTGCCGCCCGTCGATCGGCGGGTACCGTAGGGAATCGCTTCATCCTTTTGCATCCCAGGGCGACAGGTCAGCAATTCATGGCGATGCTTGCCGTTCTTGGTGGCCACACCGCGTCAGCTTAAGGCTCCACTCCAGTTCGACATGACGCACTGCGTCATCTAGCCATCAATATGGAGCCGGCCTGCCAGTGCAACGCCGAAAATCCAGGGCTACTGAGCTTGGCGCTTGACTCGGGCTCGATGCACTCGCTCTCCTGGCTTGCTGATACCGAAGCGGATCCCATCACTCCTGCGTAGCCGTTCAAATCCAGCCTCAGCAAGCAATGCACCGATAGCCTTAGCCGATGCGTCCTTCAGCCCGAGCGCATCGCGTCCTTGCTGGATGGTTACGTATTGACCCTCATGCCGATCTATCAGGACCCGGCGGACGTGGTCCATTTGATCGACGGATAGATCACGCCGGGCTGGACTGCGCTTGGCAATACTTTCCAGAGCCGTGGCGATACGTTCCAAGACGGCCAATAGCCTGTCATCCATGAATGGTCATCTCTGTTTGTCGTGATCGCGAATTCTACAGGGCAGGCACCTCGCGGCCCGTCATTCACTGGGCGCGATGAAGCGGATCAGGTACGGAGTGCGTCTACTGCACCGAAGGCCTGAATCCGGCCATGGTTGAGCCTCGCGACTGCGCTGTCGCCGGCGGAAAAACTGGCCCCGATGATCGGACTGGCCGCGAGGCAGAAGTCGCGTTCATCTTCGAATCGAAGGATCCAGCGGCCCGCCGGCGCCTCAGCACTCGGCAAGTGAGCGGCGAGTGCCTCGCGCAGCCTCCCAATCGTGTAGCCGCCAGATCTAGACCCAATGGCGAGGTGAATCGCTTGCACGACCTCTTCATGGCTCGGCGGGCGCTTCTCCCTTTGCGCTGCCACGGCCCGCAACATCGCAGCAGCCTTGATGGCGTCCTGGCCGCTTAGTGTGACCGGCGTCTGGCGGTCAGGGTCTGTGTCCAGCAGCGAAGCCATGGCGAGGAGGTCTTCGGCGGTGATGTTGTGCATCAGGTTGTCCATGCTTCCACGTGATTAGGCGACGGTCTCGCCGTCGAGCCAACTATCCAGGGATGGTTGATCGGTCACTTTGAACTGATGACTGTCGAGGTCGTAGGTACCAACCAACGTGAGGTCGGTGGATGGCACCTGCTCCATTGCCATTGTCGGGTAGTGATGGGCTGCACGACCAGCAGCACACGAGAGGCGCTCGGTGTAGTGCTGTAGATTCGAAGCGCCGTAGATGTTGCCCTCGTAGTAGATCAGCGTGTGCTCGAGCTCGCGCTGATTCACGGAGGCGACAATCGCGCTTCGCTTCGCGATGCTGAACTTGGTGAGGTCGGATGCGGCGGCAGCGAGAACATAGACGTTGAAGAGCTTGCTCACCAGGGCAGCCTTGATTTCGTGGAGATGGAACCAGCCTACTTCTGGTCGCGGGTGTGGCAAGGGTGCGGTATCTCCCGCACTCGATAACTCGACGAGGCACGAGTTCATCGCGGCCTGTCCCTGCTGGACGACTTCATACGCCGGTCGGCGTAACACGACGGTCATTGGATCGTACGAACCAGCGGCCTCACATTCTCACTATGTGAGTGCCGGCCGTCGCAGCTGACGACTATGGACACGAGCCGTGCTGCGACAGTTCAGACCGTCACGTGCTGATCTTGACGATGGGCAGCTCAAACGCTGCGGGGCATGTGGCCGCTAATACGCGAGCATTACCAGGGTCTGTTTCATTGGGTTCAATCAAACGGTAATGGCTACGGCGATGGCGCTGCGTCAGCATATCGAACATTTTGACAGCGTCAGGCTCGCTGACTTCGCCAAAAGACATGTCTACCGACACCCACGCTTCCCCGGAAAGCTTCTCCATGCCAAATCGACTTTTCATACACACACCTTTGGGTTGGAAGGAGGGCGAGGCAGCTGACCCGTGTAGCTCGCGTACTGGTCAGCGCGGATCCAGCTTCATGGGCGTCGCTTGAACGTGCCTGCGCCACAATCTGATCTGCGTGTAGACGAGGTACGCGCCCATGACGACGGCGATGGGGACGGTGAATTGATCGACACAGCCAATCCAGACCACAGTGCCTACAAGTCCAAGGTAGATCGCCGCGATCACAACCGTGTAGATCATGAATTCAAGTCGCGTCATCGTGGCTGCCCGTCGTGGTGTTTCATTGCCGTCATGGTAACGCGCGAATGCAGGCCAACAACACCCTACGATCCGCCAGATGCGATTGAACGTCGACGCAATTCACTTGGGTAGCAATGGCGTTTGCTCGATCAACTCATTGCGACCGCCTTGCGAGGGCGGGCAATCAGGGAAGTCCGTCCATGCGCGACGAGCGCGGTCAGAAGCCTCAAGAACGGCATCAAATATTTGGTCCAAAGACGGCCTGTGGGCATGGTAGACGGCCTTATTTCCGATCAAGAGCAATGTGCGCCTGCCATGCCAATCCCATCGCTCGAACCAGACGGAGTAGCCAGGTGTAGGTCCCCAGCCTTGTTGAGTTACGCGATCGCAAGACGACCATCCTTCGGCCATCATTTCAGCTCGAAGATCCATCACTCGGTCACTCATGTCAGAACCGTCTCCTAGCCAGCATTCGAACAGCAAGCATCCGCATTTCGGCTGAATTGCCCGGATTGCCAAACGCTCCGGACGGCCCAGACCTCGCGGTTACGCTGCAAACAAGGAGAGGGACGGTTCAGTTTCGGTTGCCGCCAGTGGCGTTGCCGTAGAGCTGCGATCGGCAATCTCCAGACTCAGGGCTGACGTCACAATACGGTACCGGTTGCTGGATCCACGCTTCGTACCGATGAGTGTGACGGCGCCGATGTCTTGGTTGATTTCCTCGATGACAGCGGTCGAATACTTCTGATACGAGACTTCAACGTTGCGCAGAGTCATGCCCTGTTGCAGACCCAAGGCTCGCACACGTTCTGCAGCGGCCTGCCAGCTGCGTTCCTGTTCAACATCCTTGCGGGCCCTGTAGACCTCCATGCTGATCATGCGGTTGAGGATGCCGTCATAGGTCGGAGCCTGGTCCCAGCCGTCACTGCGCTCGTGCGTATCCCCAGTGCCGTCAGCGATTACTGCAGCGTATGACACGCGGTTCGTGTCCCAATGCTTACGGACCATGATCCACGTTCCGCGTGGGCCTGCAGCGACTTCCTGCGACGCTGCTTGGCGCCTTGCGCGCCAAGTGAAGTGATCCTCTCCGAGCACTTGCACCAGGTCCGGAAGCCGGTTCTCGATAGCCGGGTGGGCAAGATCCCATGTGCCGCGACAGGCCGCGTTGAAGTCTTCTTGATAGAACACGCCAGCATCGAGAGCTGCGCAAACGGCGGCACGCAGGGCATGGATGGCGAGGATCTTCTTGGCGTCGGACATGGCAGTGGGCTCGTGGAGGAGATGTCCACCAAGTTGCCACAGACGTGTATTCACGCAACTGCGCCGCAGGGGCCAACCACAGCATGCGGTGAACTATGTCGTGTCGGTGTTTATGACCGGCTCCGCCGTGATGTGAGATGTCCGGCGTGGACGCTGCCGTTGCTGTTGCGCAGTGCATCTCCGCCTGTAGCATGGCGGTATCACTTGGAGCCCAATGCTCCCAGCCAACAATGTCACTCTCACATGCTTATTGGAAGAACATGAAATATTTGTGGTTCATTTTCCTAGCCGCAGGCGTGCCACTCGTCGGAACGTATACCGTGGTTACGCTGACCGCTCAATATGAGTCGCACTCTCTCTTCGATATGCAGCGCGCTATGCACGTGTGGTGGAGGGCTGGTGGCCTACCGAGCGGTGACCTTCGATCCATGCTCGTGCAGGCAAAGGTTCTCCGGCCAACGGACCGATGGTACTCACGAATCCAAGTGGAGCGTGCAGGGCATGGCGCTGAGGTTGTCGATATCGACGCATCGATGCTGGCCTGCCGCGAAGCCGTGAGGGAAGCCCCCGTGATTGACGCGCCAAATCTAGTGATCAATGGACACTCATTCTCCATCCTTGACCGCGTCACACAGGCCGAGGCCATGAGCGCGTGCCACCTTAGCGGGAATTCTATTGGGCTTGAGGTGCAAGGGTGAAGTCGAGCCAGGACGAAATACCCCTATGAGTGTGTGCTTGGCAGATGCGAGGGTAGGTGGCCAACCACAATGACGCGCCTGTCCTCATCGACATGGAAGTACAGCCTGAAGGTGCGCGCTTCATCGCGACCGCTATGCCCTTGAATGTGTAGATCCAGTGGTACCGACTGACGGTGCCACGAGACTTGATACGTCTCAGCTGTGCGGTGTGCTGACACCGCCGCACCAGTGAAACCGCAGGACAAATGCTCCTGTGCGAGAAACGCTTCCCAGGCGCTCTTGTCCTTGGTGTTACTGTCAAAACGCATGGGCCAGTAGAGATCGGCCATAGCTTGGAGTACGCGATAGACAAGCCCATGGTCTGCGAAGTTGCTCTTGCGGGCAGCTCTGGTGGCCTTTTGGTGCAGCACGACTCGTCCGCCGAGTGAAGCTCCCGCCCATGTGGCCAGACCGCGAAGATCGGGCGGGGTGACGCCGGCAATGTCCAAGGTTTGCAGGGTTGGCGCGGACTGACTTCGAGCAAGCTGTTCGCGGAGGCGAAATGTTTCGCCGCGAAGCCTGTCGATTTCTTGGTCCTGCTGCTCCCGGGCATGTTCTTGACCCGCGCTTTCATGCTCCAGGTCGGCGATGCGTGAGAGCAATTGGGAAGTTTGGTTGTCCGTCACGGACAGGGCCGTTCCTGCCGCCCCCAAATTACGTGCCCGTTTCTCAGCATCGTCAGCGCGCTGCCGCTGGCGGGCGCTCACTGCCTTTTGTGTCTCGAGCTCGGTCTTGAGTTGATCCACATGCCCCGTCAACTTACGCTCCACTTTACGGTGCTTTTGCTCCTCCTCCCTCTTGGCCTTCATCACTGGGCCATCCGCTAAGGCCCTGATGGTTGTCTCCAGGAAGCTTATGCGATCAACAACATCACTCAGGGACTCGGAAATGTCGTCGTCGGAATAGCGCGGCTCTGCCTGCTCTTCGACAGCCATCCCCAGTGTCGCGACCCATTCCATGACCGCGCTCAGCACCGGTCGGTGATCAGCATCCCCAAGGCAAGACCACATGAGCGAAAGGGCGACTGGCTCGACACCTCGAAGAATCGAGTGCTCGGAGTCCTCACAACTGACGAGGGTCATCATGACTTCCAAGTGGACCGCGCCACCGTTGGATGGCACGTGAGCACTTGCCATCTGGAAGAGTGTCGACCCTTCCAGGTCGGGAACTTCGTAAGGCGAGTAGTTCCGGATCACTGACCCATTACTGACCATGCAGCCCGAATACAGGAGGTTTCGAGGATCCAGAATGTTTTCGTCGACATAGGCAGCACGTCGATGGGCCTGTCCGGACACGAACAATCCAAACGTACTGGCCTGAAGCATGAATTCGAGGTACTCGCGCGGCCGGCCGGTCAGCAGGAAGACTTGGTTGCCGAACCTTTCATCGTCATTACTGGCAGACATGTCTGTGTGGTTACCTCAATGAGTGACCGATCAATTGGACATTCTTGCCGACGAGTTGGTGTTAAAGAAACGTGTGATCCGACTACACGATGCGCAGCCAAGGTTTTGGTCACGCCCAGGCGAGCAACTCAGTGGCTTGCTCTTCCCCGTGCCGCTTCGCTTTGTCGATACTGTCAAAGTGCGACTTGGAAGCCGGACATTTGCTGTCAGGGATGAATACGCGGGTCGCCGCGTAGGTTAAGCCCTTCGATCGAACGTAATCGATCGAGATGAAGAAGCCCTCTCTCAGGCCTTTCAAGGCGATCCCCTTCTTGCCGTCGGCTTCCCACGTCACCGTCCTTACGGTGCGTTTGTGTCGGCGATTCTAAACTGTGTCGTAGCTTGCAAGTAATTGAGTACGTTAGGTTAAGTGCTTTTAGGTCTGCGATATGACGCCGGCGTGCGACAGGGTTAGGTTAGTTTTCACGTGCGGAGACAGGGTTAGGCAACCTGCCCCAAGAGGCGCCGCAGGAGTTTGCCCAGGCCATCGTTGACGTCGATCGTTTCTGATCGAAAGCATCTGTAGAACAGTCGATGCAAATAGGGCAGCAAAGCGCCGTCGATGCGCTATTTGCATCGACGGCGCGGAAGACTTGGTCAAACCGCAGTCAGAGCGACGGACAGGACAGTGCAGACGCCAGGCCTACCGCCTCAATTTGACCAGAAAAGTTAGCTCGGCCTAGGTTGCCATTGAGCCATAAAGTAAGAAAAGCTTCCGATCCGAGAAAGAACTTTATTTGCTAGGAAAGAACTTTGTTACCTAGGAAAGGGGTTTATTTTCTTTCCACAGCGACACGGTTAAGAGTCGCCGACAGTTTGCCTTCCGCCGCTCTTGCCGCTTGATCGAGCACATCTTTGAGTTCGTCTTGCGCGTCGAGGACGGACACTCGTTGTTCCGTGAGTGTGGCCAACTGTCGTTCCATAGCAGCTCGGGCAACCAGTGCCGCTGCATCGATGGATGGGTAGATGTCGATCTCGGCGTAAGCGTCGCCAGAGGTGCTTGTGTATCGAATACCCGATGCCGACATCCTGCCGGGCCCGACGAGGGTGATACGGTACGGGACAAAGCGTCTGGATAGCGCCCAGAACGTCGTCGGGAATGATGGAATGGTCATTACAGGACTTTCGCGCTCTCTGCCGTAGATGGTGCGTCAAGGAGCCCGATTCCGCCGGCGAGCGCGATAGGCAGCATGATGGGATCCTTGATCAGAGCCGCCAGGCGCGCGATGGACTCACCAAGTCGATCCTTCATCTGCTCCAGCTGCTGCCAAAGCTCGGGAGTGTAGGGGAGGATTGTACCGTCGGGGTCGTAGCTGACCTGGCCCTCCACCGAACCGTCCGAGTTGACCGTGTGCCATGAGATGCCAACTCGTGCGTATCGCTTCGTGCTGAGCTGGAATTCGATTTGCGGAATCACCCCAAATTCCCGCTGTGTTTCGGGACCTTCGAGGTGTCGACCAGGGACGCGTGCTTCGAACTCGACCTCGATGAAGTGGTAGGCCGTTGCGCGGGCAAATTCAACGTCGTAGCGCTCATGCAGCTTGCGCTCCGACTCGAGCAATGCGCCCGGATCGCGACCGTACAGCCGATGCTCAGAGGTTTTCTGGTCCTTCGGAATGAGTGGGCAAGCTCCATGGTTGCACTCCCGGATGCGATCAACCCCAAGTGCGTCGACGAGCCAGTCCGAGACTATGAGAAAGAATCGGAGCTCGCCGCTGGTTTCCTGGTAGATAGGGACGTCAACACCGGACCATTTGCCAGTCTCAGGCGTGTAGCGCTGCTGCTTGGTGCGCTTGGCGATTCGGTGACTCTTGCTGCGTGCCATTTCGACTCTCCTTTGTCATTCCGGTGCGCTTGCGCCCGAATCCATTCGTCTCTAGTTGCTAAGCGCCAACAGGACCCATTTGGTTTAGATCATTGCTCGCTCTGATACGGCGAATCACTCCTGCAGGAGAGATCTAAGTGATCTGTCCATGCGTGACGCCGGGCATAGCGGCACTTACCATGGAAGGACTGGAGGAAACAGTCCGATGAAAGCTGCGAGCACCCACGGCGCATAGCCAAATGCGACACCGAAGCCGTACATTAAAACCAAGCTCGTGACCAAGTCCTCCCCATCGTTTCCGAGGGTTTTGATCATGCCCTTCAGGAGGCCTGCGGCCGTAAACACGATGATGTAAGCGATTGTCGCCCATGTGATCCATGCACGGTGGGCGGCTGGCCCGTCGCCCACTACAGCTTGCGCAATGCGGCTAGCGGTCGGGCCAGTCATGAAGTGCAGGTTCGAAGCCAAGACAGCCAGGCACATTGCGAACCTTGGAATTCCGATGCCGGCGAAAGGTCGGGGTGCTGTCTCAGTGGTCATCTGCTGATCCTCAACATGTTGGGTACTTACGGCGCTTTCGTCCCAATGATGCTTGAGGCACCCATTCACGCAAGCCTCCCGCGCGACACCACCAGAAAGCGCGACAAGCGGTAGTCAAAAGCGGCTTGTGGTGAGATCAGATCCAACTTTCGACGATCTTGGGATCGTCACTCGGATGACGTGAGAGTTGCGCGAGGCCAGGTGGCAACTTTTCACGGAGGTCATCGAGCGTAGCTGCCGTGATCACCTCGTTCGTTGGCTGATCGAGTAGCCACTTCCTCGCAACGAGGACATCCGGGTAGTCCGTCGGCTTGTCGTATATCACCCAAATTGGCAGTTCGGTAGGCATGTGGCTTCCGTTCAAGTCAGCGGATCGCGAATCAGGAATCGAGTTTGTGAGTCTTGGGTGCCTGAGGTACAACTGCGATCGCGCCGACAGCCTCACCGGTTCCGACTCCCTTCCCACTCATCTGCGACAGCATGTGTGCAACTTGCGCCTCGGAATAGCCGAGCTCCTCAAAGGACGGCACCACACTGCACGCGCCAAGCGCCTTCTCAACGCAATTCGCGAGGGGGCTATCAACGTGAACGGTCGTAAATTCCTCGCCGTCGTCCCTAGCTTCTTCGAGGGAGACGTCGAGCATCTTGGCCACATCGATCAGTTCCGCCATGGCGGTACATATCGCATCTGCCTCGTCCTGCGGACCCAGCTCTCCCCGGTCCCGGCGCCCCCGTAGAATTGCAAGCACGTTCAGTTCTCGAATCTTTTGGTTCATTTTCCACCGTCGCTGATAGATGCTGTGTTTTGTGGCACCGGCAGTCCGGCAAATTCGGTTGAAGCGGCCGGCGTTGGAGGAATTTTCAGGTAGGTCAGAAGACAGGCTATTGACTGCGCCTCTGTGCCAGAGAAATGCCAGTTGGTGACCGATCCACCGAAGTTGTAAGCGTCATTGTGAGTGACGATACAGTCCGCTCCAACTTGTTCTACCGCAATGTATTCACCTTGCGAAAGTGCGTCGTCTGGGGTGTATTCGAGCCACAGTAGGTCCGGATCACCCACTTCGTGCCCCTCAACTTTGCATACCTTGGCGGCGACGCTCTCGTTATCCAGTAGGTATCTGGTAATTGAATAAAGGTCTTCGTTCATACACTTTCGCTGGACAGCCTGGGCACCAATGATACTGGGTGATTTCAAACGGGCGATGGATGGCGTCTCACTTTGAAGCAATATGGAAATCGCGCTCGCAGCCCACACCATGGACCCGAGGCACGCCACTATTCCGACAAACGCTAATGTCAGGTACATCAAGTGTTCCTTGATGGTGTATTCACGCTTCTGACCCGACGAATGGCGAGTGGCCCAGGCGTGGAAGCTGAATGGCGGCTTGGCAGTGTGATCGTTGGTCATGGTGCTTTCTGTCCGTGGATTAGTTGCCGGGAACGTCGCTGGGTGTTGAATGTGGGCCTGTGCCAACTATTGCAATTTCAAATGCCGAAAGGTCGCTCTGCGCGAGTTGGTATGCGAACAGACACAATGATCGATTGCCTGCCAGTCCACTGGGTTGTCTCGTCGAACCGCGTTTCTCCATCTGCGCAGAGAGGGCACGGAGAAAGGTTGTCCATCTGCGACGTGCTCACTTGACGCGAAACCTGTATCTCGCACGAATGCCCACGGCAACGGCATACCAAACGATACTCAAGATCGCGTACCCGGCGCACGCCAAGAAGGGCATCGGTTCCCCTTGCATTCCCGGCTCCAGGCCAAACGGGTGCGATACCCCGAAATAGCGGGAGAGGTGCTCATAAATCCAGGTACAGCCCGTTAGGCCTGCGGCGAACACCAAAAATGCCCCCGGGAAGTTAGCTAGCACATACAGGTACGGGCGATAAAACTGAAAGCACGCGAACCCTGCGAGCGCGGAACCAAACAAAATGATGATCGGGATGAATTCCACAGGTATCTCCAGGTGCTCAATAGGATGCGGGCAGATCCAGGTACATCGGCTAGCTCGGCCAGCAGTTAAGGGATTTCAATTCCTACTTGGTTTGCGGCGCTCCCTTCAATTGCATGGATGCCAACAACTCCCCCGGCATGATCGACATGGTGCTTCCGCGATCGCGCTTGGCAAGCAGCAAGCGGTTGTTGTGTGGGATTGGGGTTCAGTGGCTACTTTGCCACTGACTATCCATGCCTGACTGGGTTCGGTGCTGACTTACTTCAGGCATCCTGTGGCCTGATGTAGAGGTCGTGCTTGCCGGGCGGTAAGGCTCGACCCGCATCCGTCAAGGTGATGAAGGTCATGCGACTGCCCAAGGCGTCAGTCTTCGCGCCAAGACCCACGGTGGCCATTGGGATCTGAAGGGTTAGGCCTGACTCGGCAGCCGAATCTTCGGTTGTCCGACCATCCCGGTCGCGCACAGGCGAGACCTTTGGGTGGTAGTGGTTCAGTTCAGCGCCACACCACAGCCTTGGTGCGCTTGCACAGTCTCCGCCGCCAGCGATCCAATCCGGCGTACATGGCACCCATTGTGACTCGTCGATCACGGTGAACTTTGGCTGTCCCTTGGACTCGGCTTTCTTATCCATGAATCTCTCGGTGTGAAAGATGATCTGCCCCGGCACGGCGGTTATGGCATTTGTCTAAGAATCAGTCCGCGCTGACCGCTATGAGCTGCGTATAAGGCCCATCCTGGTCCTGCCGGCGCACAGGGAATACGGCGACCACACCACCGATATCCGGCACGTCCCGACCAACGTAGTCTGCGGCCCGTCCCGTCCATCGGTACTTGCCGCTATCGAACTTGCCGAGCCGCGGTACCGACGTGTTGCTGATTCTGAAATGGCGCAAAGCTTCGGGCTTGCTCGTGACTTTCATGCGTTGCCCTGCGAGGAGAAGTTTGGGATTTCCAACATCGTTGCATGGTTCTAAATACCCGCAACCAGGCCGCAGACTTGCGTAGGTCGGCGCGTCAAACGCCCTTCCGGGACATCCGAACCTGTTTTTAGAACGCCAATGTCGACGGTGTTCAATTCCTGTGCGGCGGATTGGACGCCAGGGAAAGTGTCATAGACTGACCCTGACAGAAGCGTTAGCCGGCGGCTCGAATGATGGTGGAGCGGCGTTTCGATCGACGCTTCCTTCCACAACCATGATGATCCACATGACATGTCCTACCCGGACACCTCCAGTGCCATAAAGTCTGCGAACCTCGCTCAGCTTGGCTTGCACAAGTTGCCCGTGGCCATCGCTCTCGGCATCCTGAATGAACTCGGCTATGAGCTCGCGCGGTGCAACTTCATACTGTCTGGCCAGGACAGTCGCTGCAGCTCGCCTTTTTCTGACGGCATACATGACTCCATGTGTTGCTGCTGCAGCCATAAATGCCAAGCCGACAATTTGAAAGCTATTCATGCCGGCCGCCCATGCAAACAATGGAGCCGTTGGCCGGTGCTCACAAGGATCAAGTTGAGTGGCGACATCATGCCTCCGGTAGTCACCCGTCGAACTCCGGAAGCTCATCGATCTGCTGCCTGGTCATCTTGGTGAAGCTGACCGTGACAGTCTCATCTATGTCCAGGTCACCGAAGAGGCAACCACACAGTTTTTCAAACTCGCTGATCGGGCCGATGATGGGTTCGTTGATCGCTGATTTTACAGAGATGCACTGTATGAGTTTGGCGGCCATGGACGCTTGGTTATCGAGCAGCTTCTTTGCGCCGGGAGCCCGACGGGCAGCGGCCCTTGCCTCAGCCTCCCCATACAGGTCCAGCCAAACCATCATCGTCCGAGCGGGTACTGTGCCATCGGCTGCGATGGCTTTGGCGAGCTCGGCTTTCAGTGAATTGGGGAGCACTGAACTGTCCGCGATCATCTGCAGGACGCCGTCGGGCATGACTCCATGAAATTCTCTAAGGCGGATGAGTCCGCTACCGGACGACTGGTAAAAGAAAAGAATTACGACCGACGTGAACAAGAAGCAGATTGACAGAAAGAATGTTGACCCCGGCAATCCGCGAAAGTAGGACAAGATTGCTCCAAATGCGAAACCCATGGCGATTACAGCTGCCACCGTAAAGACATGCTTGAAGCTGTGGTTCTGGCGGACCTGGGTGAGGTACTCGCGGACAATCCTGTCCCATTCATTCCAGCATGCCTGTGTCGCGCTCAGTTCCTTTGCCATTCGTAATTCTCCATTTCGATTTGTGGTACCAACGCCAACGGTGACGGTGACGATTGGTGCGAGGTCGATCAAGGCATGAGTCGCTCTTGATGCGGCCTGACTGGTGAGGGATTGCCGCGGTCGGCCACTGACGGCGCCTTTCTCTCGGGCTACTCGCTTGACCAGCTGCCTACCCTTTATGCGCCTGAGGTAGCCTTCTCGACCGATGAGTGCGGCGAGGGATCGGACGCACTTGGGTCAGGATTGCGATCGGCCTGGACCTTGACCTTTCCGGCTTTCATGGCCGTGTACAGCTTGTTCCAGTCGATGCACCTCGAGTGATGGCACTTGGGGTCAGGGTCGTCCATCTGCACCACCGTGACCTTGACGGTCACCCCGCCCTTTTGTGCGGCGAACTTCTCTGCCTGGTGTCGGAAGTAGACAACCGAAGGGATCGACAGGCACGTCATGCCGAGCAGAACTGCCAGGATGGCCCAAGACTTTCTGTTCAACGGATTGGTCATCGCCTTCAATCTCATGTGGGTTGTTGTGCAGGCCGGCGCTATGACGGCGAGCGCTCAAGTTTAAGGCTTGGCGTAATCGCTGGCTGGGACACGATTGATTCCCATGATCACCGCATGGCCATGCATGAGAGCCAGTTGGTCGCCGAGGGCCCGCCAGTCGTCAATGCTGACCAGTTCGTGGGATGCGCAGACATAGATATCTTCAAACCCAAAGTCGTTGTTCCCTCCTTCGGAGGCGTAACCATAGCTGTAGCTGAGGCGATATCCGTATGGGACAACGGACTTGCAGTTCGTTGCTGTGCCCATTCGCTCCGCGAGCAGTGCCGTCACGCCATTCCGATTGTTCTGAGTTGATGCTGTTGCCGCCGACATCAAGCAGGCAGCCAGTAGCGTCGCGCACGTGAGTCCGATTGGTCGCTTCATTTTCTGTCTCGCGGCGATGATCGTTGGGGGAGTAGTGATGGGTATCGGCAAGCTGGCCCAGTTCTTCAACGCCCCTTGCCGGGTAGCCGAAGATTCGCACGCGGCGCCCGGGTGGCAAGGGGCGGGAAGAGGGTGTGATGTTGGCGGCTTTGTCCATGCAAGACAGTGACGGGAGTCGAGCGTGCTGCCATCGGGAGAGCCCGTGGCTATGCCGCGATGCCTCCCAGGTGCTGTTGCTGTCGGTCGTACCACTTCAGCATGGATGCGCCACGGCGAGCGAGTGTGTTGGGGCCGCCGGTGCGCCCCGCCTCAAAGCGCGCCGCAACGTCCCACGCCATTGAGTCGAAGGAGGCGATCTGAGGCATCGAAGCCAGCCTGGCCATCGCAGTGCTCTTGACGCCGAACAGATGCAGCTTCATGCCGGTCGGGAGATGCGGCAACAGATCGTCCAGCACGGCGAGGATCCCAACGTCTGGATCATCGACAGGTCGCCGGCACATGCTACCCACGCCGACCAGCGCCGGCGGGTCGAAGGCGGCGCCATCCTTCTCCCAAGTCCGCAGCATGCGTTCCAGGCTTTCCCGGTATTCGGATGGCAGCCATCCTTGCAGTACAGGGACAGGAGGAGCTATCCACGGTGCACCGAGCTGCTGCCAACGATCGACCAGGATGAGTGACGCTGCCAGCATCGCCTCGGTCGCTTCCAAACGATTGGCGCGGGTACCGGCATCGCTCGCGAGCTGCGGTTCTACGCAACAGTCGGCCTGTGACCACCAAGCAGGGCGCAGCCTACCCACCAAACGCACATAGTCCGACAGCGTCCACGGGTAGATGCCGAGCATGCCTGCCTGATGTCCCTGGCGCTTCCAGTTGGCCATGGCTGTGAACCCCGCGCTGTCCAGGGCGAAGTCGCAATTCTGCAACTCAGAAGGGCTGTCGTCGGTGAACCTGCCGGCGTCACGCAGCCAGTAGGCTGATGCCGAGACCATGACCGGAAGTCCAGCGCGCGACGCAGTGCTACAAAGCTTGCCAGATCGGTGTGGCACGCCGATCCGCAATACGGGCTTGTCCTGCAGGGTTGCGTTGACGCGAACACGCGGTTCAACCCATGGCTCGGAAAGATTCACCGGGGATCTCGCAGGAATGGACGGGCCATCACCATTTCACAAACGCGCATCCAGGCAAGCGTTCCGCATCAGGCCGGTTTGGCTTCCATGCTTCGTATTCGCGCACATGCGGCGTCCATGGTGGACTTCGCGCGACGCATTTCGGCGCCAGGTCCTATCTTGCTGGGACAGCGTCGCATGCCGCCAGGTCGCGCGCGATGTCGAGTTTCCCGGCGAGCGCTGCCTGGAAGAATGACTTCGCCTTGACACGGATCTTTGATTCGGTCGCCAGGACTCCGTTGTCGGCCGACCAGTTGCCGCCGGTTCTGGCTTGGACCGGCATGAGCGAACGCCGTGCAAGCTTCGTCAGTCGAGGGCGCTCGCCGTCGGCCAGTGGTGCGAAGCGTGTCACGCCATCACTAGCGGCGTTCAACGACGGGTCGAGAAATCGGACGCAAAATTCGACGAGCAATCTGCCGTTCTTGTGGGCATACATCACCGCGGCGTCGGCGTAGCTGTGACTTGGTGGTGGCTGCTGACGCTCGGCCAGTGTCAAGGTCTGCCGGACCAGCCATTCGGCTTTGGGCATCGCCCGGGTCATCACCGGACCGTGTTTGTTCGGAAGGATGTCGCAAATGTCAGCAGGCGAAACGTGCATCGTGTTCCCGCTCGGACTACGCAGGACCAAGTGCCCATCGTCGGCAAAGAACTGGAAGAACCAGAAGGGCGGGTGCTCCTCCTGGCCCATCTGACGGCAGAACGCAATTTCGCGGATGACGGCCTTGGAAAAGACCTGCACGCGATCAAGTGGTCGAAGGCCGAAGACGTTGGCCGTTCTGTAGTGGGTCATGCTGCATTGTCCTTGTCGCCGGCGGGGCAGGTCTGCATCGAGATGCTGGAAGCGCGCAGATCGCTCGGCAGAGGCCTAAACGACCAGATCGTTCGACAGTTCCGCACCGCTGCCCAGGATCGACGAACCTGCAGGACTGAGGCCGGGGTCGAGGAGAGCAACCACGCAATCGGCCAAGGACTTCAACTCGGGATCGAGGTACTCGTTCGCCCCGGTCTGTTCCAGGCCATCTTCAACCAAGCGAGCCGCAGCAGCCCGGTTCGTCGTCTACTTTCAGGTCAAGCGAGAAGGTCATGAGCATGGGGTTCACTTGTCCTGACGTGGTAGAGGCGAGTCAGAGCATTTCATGGCCCGCGCCTACGGCAAGGCCTTGGGCCATATCGTCAATTACCCATCCGAATGCGTTCGAGCTCGACGTTCATTTTGCCTTCCATCAGATACAACAGAACCCCCATGGCCGCCAGGACCCCCGCACCCACGAGTCCAACCATCACGTAGCGCAGCAACTTTGTCCTGACGCGACGCTTCAGGTAGATGCACAGCAGTGATCCGGCGCCAATGCCCATGTTAAGCAAGCCAACCGTTTCAGAGATGGCGAATTGGGCGAAGACGCCGAACAGAAGCATTGATGTTGCGTTGGCGGCGAGCATGCCAGTCGAGAATTCAGTAGCGTCCTGCATATCTTCGGATTGCGTTTGTGCGCGCGTGTTCATCGGCTGTTCCTTTGGGTGGTGGTGCGTCCTGCGCGGACATTGGTGCCCGCGATATCGTGTTGGGCGGGAGCTGCAGTTATCCAGGAACTGCGGCCGCATGAAGAGGGCGACGGGTCCACAACTCGTAAACACATCCGCCGTGTAGATCTTTGAGATAGCTCCCGTTGCGAACGATCCGGAAGTCCGTAATTGCGTGAGCTGCACAGTACGCCTTGAGCTTGCGTCGCATTTCCCAACCCCCTTCAAGACCAGACCAGTCAAAATCAGCTGGTGGCTTGTTGAAGGAGGCACAGGAGAAGTCCGGGGCATAGCCATCCCGATGAAGCGCCGCTTCAATGCGCTCCCATTTCAGACTGCCGTCATAGTTCCTCAATGCTATTTCCTCGGTGGCTCAAGCGGCTCTACCTAACTTGTCGGGTTTCAAGACGGCTGCGCACGACGGCAAGGCATTCAATCTGGGCGGCCTTGATCTGTGCGCACGCGTCCAGACGCTTTGAAACCCAGGCTATCCGGCAGATTCGGCTGAATGAGTACCAGAGCTGTGCTTGAACAAGGGAGTGATTTCCCACGACTTGTCTCGGTCCAGTTCCATCTGTCGCAGATCCGCGATATGCGCTGGGTCAGTGGTGAACTGCCAGTCCCAGTTGGGACTGACGCGCCACACCCATCCAAAAGGCGGACCATCGTCAGCTTCTGCTCGTGCTGCTCGATGCTGTGGTGTCGTATCCATGGTCATGATGTCTTGATCCGTCACTCAGCCGAAGTCACCGGATAGCCTAAATCTAAAGATCCCTGGGCTTGTCGCCAGTTTCCGGATCCCACTCGCACTCGTCTCCGGCGGTCTCGCCGTTGGGGCCGCCTCGGTGCCGCGCAATCCATGACCTGATCGCCTTGACGCGTGCACTATCGATCTCCCCGTAAACCGTGGACGAAAGAGCAATCGTCAGATCGTCTGCGAGGTCCTGCAGGTAGTCAGCTGGATACTCGTCCATGTCCGGGAGGCTATCCAACGCATTGATGTCGTGCGGGTTGCCGGTGGCAGGGAAGGCCAACAGATGCCGGATGCCGTGCCACTCGTAGTCGGACAACCAAAAGTGCGACCGCGCCGTCACGATGATGGTGCCGGCAGTCTGTTGTTCCAGCAGCTCCTTGATTGCCTCTGATAGCTCAAGGGCGTGATCCATAAGAGAGTGGTGGTCCATCGACTGCATACTCACCTGCGGAATGGCTTGCGTCGCTTCCAGTGGGCTCTGTACTTCCTCACAGGGCACGCGCGCGATGATCAACAGCAAGTCATCGTCCGAATCTATGCTGAGTGGACCGAGCTTTAGCAGCTCCGGGTCATCCCATACACCTTGAATGCGCGCCTTGATGGCCGCGATCGCCTGGACAGGGGTGAACAAAATCGGGGTTGCGACAGATGACATGTTGGAAGCTCAGTCCTGATGGAAGTACGAGCTTCGCGCAGTCGCCGATTCGCGCAAGCCACAGCGACGAGCGCGCGATCAGTCTCCTGCTTGTCTATGCTGGACGGACATCTCGTGGCGCTCTGGACTCAAGCTAAGTTCGCATCGTCGTGCCAAGTACGATCCAGTAAACGACAGGATGGATATCGCAGCGAACTGGTAGCTGATTACGGAACCTACGATCCACGCGTTCACGTTTGGATCGAACATGCTCTGCGCTCGAACGTGGGCAGCGAGGATCATCAACGGTACGATCCCCATGACCATACCCAGAAGCTCAACGAGGTAGCCGCCATAGCCATTGGCCCTCTTAGGCAGTGCCATGAACAACGCGGTGAAGCTCGCGATCAAGCTTCCGCCGAGGGTATGGCCGAACTGATTGGGGCAGGCCAGTGTCGTTGTCACTACAGCAGCCGTGTAGGCGGCTGAGCAGAGGATCGTGACAATCAGTCGGCATCGAACATCGTAAGGTTTCATACAACGCTCCGCACTATGGTCCGTGTGATTATAGTTAGGCTTCGCACACGGCAAGAGTCGTGAATTTGCAGTCGACGCTCGGCTCTCGCGCCGCCAAATACTCCCAGAGAAGCTGTGCATTTAGGTGAGGTCATGCCGTTGGCTTAGCTTGACCGTCCACAGGCGACGCTGAGCGACTACGCGTCTTGGATCGTACGACCCAGCCACGGACAATCCTTCCGATACTGCATCCCTTCTTCCCATTGCCACGGGAAGGAAGGTTTGCCCTGGCGTCTCATTATCGATCGCGCAACTGTGCTCGTGGTGAGGCGATCAAATCTCGCCCCGGGCTACCTGAAGCTCCACGGAGTTGATGAACTTGACCTCCTTGATGCCCTTCCAAAGTCGGAACGGGCCGACGACCAGGCCGATCAGCACGGAAGCGGATAGCTTGAAGCTGACGATGAAACCGATGAGAACAAAGAAGAATGGATTGAGAATAACGATGGTCCACCCACGCTCGGCGGTGAGATAGCGCCAGCCAATGGAGCCCGCCGCGAATAAGACGAAATACATGACAGACGTCCACAGGCGGTCAAGGACGGGATAGTTGTAGCCGCTGGCGATCAAGAGCGCCAGCACAACGCCGCCGGCGCCGAATGATGCGGCTTTGATCCATTCTCGGACGATGTTCCGCTTCACTTGCGCATTGCGGGCTAGGAGGCAGGCCTCGCACTGTCCGGTCGTGAAGCGACCCGTGCATGGCGCACACATGCCCTTGTTACAATCGCAGGTGCTTACGGCGTCTTGATCATGATGCGCGTGACACTTCATACACAGATCCTTGTGGTGGATGGAAGGAAAACACGATTCCCTGGTAGCGGCCAACGGAAGAGGGGGAAACTCTTGTGGCGCGGCGATCAGGATGGTGACATGGCCGGAACAGCTAGCGCCGCAATCACCCGTGACGAGTGTTCACCGGACAGCCCCTGCAGACGCGGCACAAGCACAAGCCACGGACAGTCTGGCCGAAACAGATCTTGTCGATCGTCAACGGCAATGAATCGTCTGGTGCCATGGAGATACGCATAGGCTTCGATCTCGGCTTGTCGTCCGTGCTGGACAGATAGCTCCGGCCCGCACACGTCTCGCACACGATCCTTGTAGCGTTCATCAAACAATCTGCGCAGGCCCTCGCCGGTCTCGGTGAAGCGCCAGGTCGAAGACACCACGATCTCAAGATCCGGGATAGCGTCGAGCACGCGATATAAATCAGGCATGAACTCGAAGGTCTCCGACTGACCCGGGTGGAGCACGCCGTCGAAATCTAGAAACATGATGGGTGCGCCCAGCGTCGGCCCGGGCCAGGCGTATGAGGAGCCAAGAGATGCGGGCTGCTGTGCCGCGGCGTCGCTCGGGATCGCAGGACTACCCGATAGGTAAGTCCAAAGTAGTGAGAGTAGATTCATCGGTCGGTGTAAGTCAGGACAAACGAATTCGTGCGGCCATCCCGCATGCAAGCCTGACCCAGGACTTCGCTTGAAGTCGGTACCGGAATGTCGTGCGAGTTGACGCGCAGGGTGACGGCCCTGTCATGCGTGGACGGTATGACCAGCTTTGCCAAGCCAAGGCAGTCGTCATATCCGAGCTGGGACCCCTCGCTCTGGAAGGCGGTTTCTGACAGCGCTATTACCTTGATGTTGCCAGGTGGCAATCTGTGTTCCGGGTCGAGATCGGTCCACGAGAACACCTCCCGGTGCAAGACCGACTCTTGCGACAGCACCTCAGCCAGCTCGATCCCGAGGAGGTTCTGCTTTACCGCTGGTGTTTGATGCGGCTGCGTTTCGACTAGAACCGCTGCAAATGTGATGGCGATCGCGATGCTGTCAATGAAAGTGCCTTTCCATGAGAACCTTGTTCGATTAGCCATCGCTCTTGCCTGCGTTTGTTGACCGGCACACCGTCGCCAGCGGAATCAAGATGGCGAACAAGGAGTCGTTGATGCCCGAACGGAAGAATCCCGGCCTCATAGCGCTTGCCTGACCAGGCTGGGCATAAGAGCGACCTGCTTGGAATTCGTCGGTGCGGCATTCCCGGGTTCGGGTGCGTGGCGATCCGTTGGCATTGGCTCTGAGATGATCGTAAGACCGCGACCACCCAGCAGCCGGATGATTCCATCTTCCAAAACAGTCAGGTCGTAGCCGTAGCTGCCGCTGCACATCATGAGAAACGTCAGCGCATGCAGCTCGGCGACGGAAAGCGTGTCGACCTGGCGCCCGCGCAAACGATGCAACACTTGGCGCGGGTAGAAGCGGCGAATCTTCAAGTGAAGATTTCCATACGGACATCGCGGTCGGTCATGTCTCATCCAAAGGCTGATTGAGTTACAGGGTTATACCTTCGGTTTCATCTTGAGGCGGGCTTATGGGGCCAACAAACCTGCCGTGGACGACGAAGCGGGTTTTTCCCGTAGTTGGCAGAAAGTAGAAGCCCTCCTCGTGGCAGAAATACACCTCACCATCAGCAGAGATCTGAACGACCTCCGGCTCACAGTCGGCGTCAAAGTACCAGTAGAAGCCAGGGCGCATCGGTTCAGCTTTTTCCATTGGAATGGACCCTCAAATTACAACCCAGGTGGGCAGTCCGGCTCCGAGTACGACAGGACGCCCCTCATCTGTCCATTACACATTGGATCGTTCTTCATCTTGTACTCGCGCGTGAATTTGATGGCCGCCGCCTGGTCATTCTCGATTTGCTGCTCGATGCTGCGCAGTTCCGACAATTGTTCGGGCGTGGGTTGAGCGAATGCCGTACGCCAATCGGCCACGAATTCGCTTACACCGACATTTCTCATGGCTTGCAGCTTGGCCAAGATCTCGTCCTGACTCTCGTTGCGTTGCGCTGAGTAGGCGGCTTGCACTGCGCGCTCGGGCGAGTTGCTGCCGTTCAGCACTGACATCAGGCCGATGATCGCGAACACGATCACGATTAGCTTGATCATAGGGTTCCTTCACGTCTTCGAAAAAATGGTTTTGTTGTACCGAAGCTGAGTCCTTTACCCGTCCTGGATCTGCGACTCAGTACTCTTTGACTTCATGGCAGCCGTGATGTCCGCCAGATGGCTGGAGAGCACTCCGGCAAGACCGGTGAGCGCCGCGCAGATTCCCATCAAGCCCAAGCTGATCCCAGTGGCCGTGGCTCCGCCCTCACACAACATGAGTCCAATCAAGGAGACCAGCAGTGAAGCGAAAAAAGGCATAGCTGTGTAGATATTCATGATCAGTCCAATTGGATGCTAACGGCGAACGTGTCGCCGCAGGATTCGCACAACGTTATCGGCCGATTTTCCGGATACCTAACTCTCGCACGGTACGTTGGGTGCGCAAGGGGTGCGTTCAGAGGCATCAGGTCTCGCTGGCGGCGGTCGCATGCGATCGCGACTCGGTGCGGTCAATGTCTGTGTCGAGGAATGACAGAGACGTTGGCGACCGAAGCTATCGCCAGCTGGCTTGGTCTACCGGCAACGCCGCATTTGGATCGTTGACGTCGATAGTGCCGATGCCGCGAAGAGCGTCGACGAAAAGCACAACGTTGATCCCGCCAATGTTCACGGTGGACTCGAAGATGATTCCCGGCACGCCGGCATCGATCGCAAGGTCAGCCATGTCCCAGGTAGCAGGGTCAACGAGGCCGTCGGCCTTGGCCAAGCGCCAGTCCATATTCCAGTCTTGCCAGATGTCGTGCCAGCGACTCGGATCGTTCTTCAGCTCCCTGAGATCAACCAGGGGAGGCAGATTGCCGGTGTACGAGCAAAGGGTTCCCGGCGGTAGGTGCGGCGCCGTCTGTTTGTATTCCTTCACGGCGGTGAGTTCGTCAAGGGAGAGATAGAGCGCGCCCAACCCAATCCTGTTGAACCGGCCGCCACCTTTCGCTGCGCCGGCGCCACTCAAGGGAGTGGACGCGTAACGTGGCGTGTTCATTCGGTAGAGCTCGACCGGATTGACCAGTTGAGTCGTGATCACCCGACAAAGCCCGACTCGATCGAGTCCAGGTACGACAAGACGGCCTCGATCCGGCCTTCATTCACGAGTTCGAGTGGAGTCTTGTGCCGAAAGGCCGGGACGGCTTCGTTGCGGATCCACGTCACAGCGGTAGCGCGGTCGCCGAACGCCTCGGTCGCCGCTGAGATCACACGGACATAGGCGCGCAGCAGCTCCTGCAGCTTTGGCGACTGGGGCCTGGCGGTAAGTGTGTTGCGGTGAACGTGCGCGCTTTCAGCCAGCTCATTGACCTGCAGGTGCAGACCTTGAGCGACCTTCTTCGGAGACAGAAATGGCGAGCCCGGGGAGTCGAGGAACTGAGTGATGCTCAGGGCATTCATGGCGTGTCTCGTGTGATAGTCACACGCACAATATATGCCCTATATATGCACTGCACAAGTTTCTTGGGACTCCCACGAAGTGGCGTGCCTATAGCGCCTTGGTGTTCGTCGCCACCTCTGCCGTCCCCTGACGGCCTCCCTGGGGCTGCCGGGAAGCATCGAATAATGGACTTTCAGCCGGAGCTTGTTGATCCTTCTGCGCCGGCAACCACTTGACGTTGCAATTCGCGAAGACGGCGGCAGCCATCTCAGGGTTTACTGCTTCGAGATCTTTGAGATCCGAGGTGATGAGGAATTCGGTGCGCAGCTTCATGTCGGGTTTATCCTTAAATTGTGGCACCACGCGGGTGACGAAGTGTTCTTCGTTAGATCGCGTTTGGATCGAGCGTCATTCTGGCGTGGTGGCTGATCTGGCGGTTCTACGTCAGTTATCGAGTCGCTAGAGCGTCTGCACCACAGAGCCCGCGATAGCACACACGGTGGCCCAGCCAATGATGAGAGACTGATAGAGCATGCTGGGTAAGGGCCGGCGAGTGATTCGCGCGTAACCGTAGAGAAAGACAACGGTCAGGACGCCCACCACGGCGCCAGCGCTGTACGGTAACCACCCGGGGCTTTTCGACGGGCTGGAAATAAGCGAGAACACGTGGATTGAGATGTGAACCGGTTCGAGCATCATGCTGGCGGTCTCCATGGCTATTTCTGGGGTATGAATCGGGCGTCAGTGTCAGAACGCGCCTTACAGCATCGCCATCAGTAAGCCGTAACCGAGCAGTGCGATGAAGACCGCCGCGCCGGGCATAAAGAGCGACCCGAGGAACGTCGCTACTTGGTCAACGCGACGGGCGGGCGATGTGGACACGACGCCAAGAAGCGCCGCAACCATCGTGATGGCTGCCGCCGCGATCACGTAGGCCCTTGGCGATGGGTGTGCTGCCGCCTCTCCGTAGGCCTGGGCGATCATGCCGGCGACGAGATGCGCCCAAAGAATGATGTTGCTGGCTACTGCCGAAAGAGGGGCGGCTACGGCTATGACGCCACGGGAGAAAGACGGGTTAGCCTTGAGAGTGAGTGCGGTCATATCATTTTGTTCTCTGTACTGGGTGTGGATGGGAGGCTTGGACTTCCCCAAACGTTAGGTTAGCGGCCAGCCGTCTCAAAATTTGATCTGCCGAACTGGGCTTTCCGAATGTCCGCGCCGGACACCGGTCGCGTCCGGGCCGTCAGGCGCAAACTACCGACTATTTCGCTTCGCCTCGTTCTCAATCTCTTGCGCGTCATTTTCGAGCTTCAGCTTGCGCGCTGTTTCCTTAGCAACATTCAGCTTGGCGTCGAGCCAGCTGAGTAATCGCAAGAGCAGTCCAAGAGCAACCAAGGCCGCGAAAAAGTACAAAATGTCCTTTGCTATGGGATCCATGGATCTGCCTCTTTGATTGCACGAGTGGATGGGGCCATTGCACCACACGGCCATCTCGATATGTCGCTCACGGCGGGATGGAGCCGTCGAACCGGCGCGTGTTCACCCGCCTTGCGGCACGAAGTCGCTTTCCAGTGCCAGCACCCTTTCCTCAAGCCACTGAACATAGGTTGTAGCGGCACCGGCTTCCTGGAATCGCTGGTACAGCTGGAACTGACCGGAGGTCACCACCTCCATGGGAGCTTCCTCTAACTTGCGGCTCCACAATGTTTCCTGGGGCTTGTACATGCCAGCCTGTTTGGCCGTCAGGCAGGGATTTTTTGCCTTGTCGTAGTAGTTCGCCGACTCGAAAGCCTCGTTGTAGGGTTCGAACTCCGTCAAATCGATCGCGAAGACCACGAAGTCATCATCTTCCTCTCGCGCCGCTAACAGTCGCCCGCGCATACCCAGTTCGAGGTAGCCGTCATCCTGATCACCGACACCCTTCAGAAAGGTGACGACGGGCCTTTGGCCACTGCGAATCAACGCCTCGAAGTCACTACCCTTCATGAATGATCGTCTCTAGACTTAGGTTTGAAATCAGAATAGGTGAAGACACGTCTGGCGCAACGTGGATGCTGCGGGCGGCTGTCAGCCAGATCGTAGAGGGCGCTGCAAGGCATGCTGTCGCGGGTGGACGGATCGCGTTAGGGTGGCGCGGACGCCGCGAGCCATGTCTCGGCGATAGCCCGCAAAACCTCAGCATGGCTGCTTGTGTCGTCTGGCTCGACGTCACAGTAAATCTGCCCAGCCAGGCTGAAGTGAAACGCCTTCGGATCGCTCACCCAACGCAATACTTGGATCCCGTCCGGCGCTCCAGTCTGCTGCTTTGTTGCGGCGAGGAGGCTTGCCTGCGCAGCCTGCCACGCGGCCCACGCGTCCTTCGCGTAGCTCGCCAGGTATTGGCTGTGTTTGTCGAAGCCCCACCCAACAGTTCTGCCTTGATCAGCAAGAACCGCCGTGTAGAAAGCTTCCATGCGAAGCTGTTCATCGGTTTTTGGTTTCGCGTCTTTGTGGCTCATCCTTTCTTCCCTCTGGGTGACTCGGCGGACATCGCGGCTTTATGTCCCATCGTCGCGCAGTGCCGAACAATCGACTCAACGGCGATGCGCATGAACGCATCAGGGCACGATTGTTTGTCGAGATCGGTGCGCACCTTTTCTGCCAGAGTCCAACCATCCGCGGCAACCTGTACCTCGCGCGACATAACGGCGCCCACCGGCTGGGCCTTCGACGTGGGATTGGAGAAGTTCGGTGTCGCGTCTTGCACCAGTAGCGTTACGCCGTGTTTGTCGCTGTGGTCGTCCATCACCTCCGTGACTGTGCCGAAATAGCGATGCTCCGCGTCATGGTCGCCGGTGCTGACATCAACGGAAACACTCATGCCTTCGATGAAGGCTCGCATGGTGTCAGTCATGCCAGGCGCATTAGAAGCCGCGATGTGGGCGTCTATAGCCCCAGCGAGTACGGCGCACGTAAATCTATTTGGATCAGCCCAGTCGGACTTTCCGAAATTCCTCAGTCTGTCGCGAACCTGCTCAAGTGTCTTTGAAACGTTCATGGCGCCTTCGCCAATGGCTTCACGCAGTTAACGGCCATCACCGGGCCGTCTTTAGTCTTCGTGATGTCGTAGTCGAGTCCGGCAGCCTTGCAGACGTTGACCTCGCGTACCTGCTCCTCGGGCTTAAGACCGCAAGCGGAGAGCGCAAGACAAAGTGCAACGGTGATGTATTTCATGGTGGCCTCGGCGTACCCGCGACATTGGGGGTACAGCCGATGCTAGGTGAGACTGTCGTTCTGGCAACTGCGTTGCAGTGGCTACGCGTTTGTCGTGCCTCGACACCCGCGCAACCGCGCAACGATGATCATGATGTCCATGCTGGACTGTTATCCCGTTGATCTACATCACGGGATAAGCCCACGGGTCGTACGTGGGCACTGTGCCGTGGGTAGCTCTGCGCGAGGATCATCAATGAAGTGATGGTTGCGTCTTTTGTTGGCCGGATGCCTTAACGACCCACTCCGCGACGGATGAATCAATTGAACAACCAGCAGCCGCAGCACCTAGGAAATGATATTGAAGCACTTCAAAGATGGGGGCGTAAAGGCCCTCCTCTTCTTCGGCCAGGCCGTAATTGACGAAGATCGGCTGTTCCGGTGAGCGTTCGATGGCCGCGAGTACTTCGTAGATGAGGCCATTGTCTTGAACGACCTTCACGTCATCTGCATCCGGTGCCTCGCCGCGAGATACCGCCGAGAAACAACGCAACATAGCCCCATAGTCAGAGGTGTCTTGGCATCTAGCGATGGCGTACGCGTCGTGCGCGCGCGCGAATTCGCCAATAACCATCCACGCCGCTGCCGCAAGATCTGCCGTCGGCCGCAAAGCATGGCCCGATTCGACTCGGTGCACCATCCTGGCCGCAGTTTCGAGGTACGTGGCCATTTGTAAGTAGTCGTTGCGTTCCCAGGCGCCCATCGCCAAGGCGTAGTAGCAATAAAACATCGTTTCAATTGGGCGAAGCTCCAGCGCTACCTGCTGGCGCAACTCACCGGGAATCTTGGCAAGTTCGTCGGAGATGAGTTCACACCGTTCGATGATCAGGTCATACCAGTTCTCATTGCGGGCGAAAGCTCCGCCTTCGCGATCACCGTCTGGGATGAGTAAGGGCACGGTTCTGAGCATCGTGGAAACATGATTTGGGTCGACTGCGACGATGGCGCTAAACATCGCTGCCTCCTGGTACTCGTAAACGATGTGTTGATCGTCCTGGCAGTCGTTGAGGATGCCCTCAATAGCCGATGCCTTTGTGGCGTTGACCAAGTTGATGGGACTACCGTGCTTCTTAAGCACATTACTCAACGAGTCCGTCAGGAATCGCTGTGCGACGGTGCTCCCGGTTTCCGCTCGCTGGCTTGGCCCTGTTGCTGACGCGCGCAGCGTATGGAAGTTGGAAAACCCGTTCATCTGCGCCACCGCCTCAAGCGCGTTGGTGTGTTTCAAGTCGACGCCGGACTGCTTCAGGTATTCGCGCAGCCGCGTTGCTTGCAGCTTGTAAGTATCCACGGAGGTCTTGCTGGTCATAGCTCGCCATTCCTTGGGAAGGTTTTAGTGTGGTGCCCGCGTTGCCACTCGCCTTCCACGGGAAGAGAGTGAGATAGATCAAGCTGATTAGGGGAAATGCTGTTTGCCGTGCGTGTTAGCGCTGCGGGCGGACAGGTAGCAATACCTTTGAGGCTGGATCTTACGCTGGGGGGATAAATCTTTACAAGAGGGCAGGCGATTCGCGCCGAGCGGCAGCTGTTCTACGCGCTCTACTTGGACACGTGGTCGGCACTGGGCTGCCCAGAACAAAACACGACGGGTCCGAAGATCAATCCGACTGCGAAAGCGCAGCTGAGCGGTATGCCCATCGGCAGGGGCAATGGCAAACCAGCGAAGCCGACAGGCAGGACCATTGTTCCTGTGGCCACCACCTTCAAACAAAGGACCAGTGCACCTGTGCCTGCGATCGTCAATGCCGCGCCGAGTATCTTGCGTGCGATAAGTGAAAATGACATGGGTTGCTCTCCTTTTGACTGACCTGCTCTCACCGGCTTTCCGGAGGTACCGGGATTTTGAAGTCCAGGATGGATTGCTGAGCATCTTGGAACTGAAGGAAGGAGATTGGAACACGGCAATCGCGCGCCAAGATCTCCTTAGTGGAGTGCAACCAAACCATGGGCGGCCCTGGAATCACCTCCGCAATGGAGCCATCGTGGTGCAGTCCAGTCATCGGCGGGTAGTACTCGATCCACCGCGTCTTGGCCATGATCTCGGCTCTGCTTGGGCCAGACTTGTCCCAGAACTTCCACCACGGCTTTGGCTCGACCACAAAGCTAAGACTAAGGTCGTTGCGCAGCCTGTCGATCACGATGGGTGCGATGTCCTCCCATGAATTCGTCACAGATGTGCCTGTGTAGTTCTTCAGTTGCGTCACGAGTACGACCAGGCCGCCGTTGCGGACAAGGGCCTTCACGTGGCAGGTTCCTGGTTCCATAGCGCCTGGGAACTTCAGGCGCACGTACTGCTTAATGGTGTGGCCCGACTCTTCGATGCGGCCTGTTGCTTTGATCGAGAGCCTGACAAGATCTGGCCCACGCCGCATGATGCCCATCAACCCGAAGATGAAGGCGACCAAGATGTAGTCCTGCTGGCTGAAGCTCTGACGGTAGTGCCACGACGTGACGTAGAGCCCACCCAGCCCGATGAGGATGGATAAGGTCGTTTCGGCCAAGAGGCGGATTAGAGCTCCCCGCCAGGTACGCTGATCCGGTTTTGGGCGGTTGATAATGTCGGCGAATCGATCCATGGAAGGGTCCAGTTTGTTCGAAGAGAGGTAAGCGAGCTCCGCGCCGCGCTCTAGAAGCGACCAGGTCGCGGTGCTGTTCGCCGGTACCAAGCATCGATCAGGAAATGAAAGATCTGGCTCACGAGGACGAACACGAATACGAAGAGGGACAGGAGATTCTGCCAACGAAGGTTGTGGTAGCCGAACCAGACGTCAGCGGCGATCCCGCAAACGCAAATGATGCCGATGACCCACAAACGGCGCCGAGCCTTATTCGAGTCGGTCTGAATGTCTTGCGTTGACAACTCGTCTCTTTGCATAGAATGAATCCTAGTTGCGCCTGGTCGCCAGTTCTTTCCGCCATGAGCCGGTCAGCCATCGGTAGTGAGCGATCACAACTGGGATGATAAGTGCCGAAATGACGATAGCCGCGATGCTCACCCAGTACGGTATCGACGTGGGATGGAAGGCGAAAAAGGCGTTGGCGATGAGCATCACAACGAAGCAGGCAACCGTCACTACCGTGCGGCGCCGTGCGCGGCGCAACCCGTAGCGCAGGTCATTGGTGGACAACTCTTTCTCGATCATCGGATGAATCCTGTTGCTGTAGCGGGTTGGAGCCCTAGCTTTGCTCGCCAGCAAGCTTGGCTCGCCAAAGTTTGGACACCACTTGGTACTCACCACCTTCCCTGGCAATGAGCAACAGCGCAGCCATGATCGCAGCGAAGTTCAGCCAGACCGTAGTCGTGGACGGCTGCCATAAGTACCAAGCGTTGATTGCGAGCATGACAAGAGCGCATGCGATCTTGAGTGATATCCGGAGGCGACGTTTTCGTAAAACAGCCAGTACGTCATTGCTGGACATTGCTGCTTCAACCATAGGAAGAATCCTTGTGACATGGAGACTTGGCCAATGCGTTGTGCATTGCCGAGAGCGTAACTCCTACGGCTATCCGGTAAATTGGGCCGAGTCTCTTTTCGCGTCCCGATGAATGAGGACGCCGGCGATGCTGGCCGAATGGACTGGCTTTGCATCTTCGATCGCTACGAACTTCATTCTTGGAACGAAACCCGGCGCCGAGAGTTGGACCGTGGCGAAGCCGCCGCGGTCTAAAAGTTCGAACGCGAGGTTGTCCTCAATCAGGGACTCGGCAGCCTCCAGGGCTGCTCGAAAGCCATCAGATTGTGCAACCGATGCCAAGGCTTCGAGCTGCTCATTGGTAAGCTTCATTGCTTCGTTTCCATTCAACGCTGTTTGACGGACGGCAATTGCTACAGGGCAAGCCAGACACCGTGTCCGGCACCCGGTGACCAAGGGAGCCCGAGGTCGCGCTGTATCGCAATCAGGGACTTCCCTTTGAGCTGCTCGATCGGCACGACCAAGACGATGGCACCGAAGCCCGGAGGCACGCGCAGGTCCGAGGGAAGGCCGAGGGCTACGCCAGTAACGGCAGCCGCGGCGAGAAGTGTAGAGCGAGGGTTGGGTACCTCGCGAACTGGCACGGGCTGATCAGTCAGGTCTGCGCCGCTGGTTCCGTCGATCGGTTGATCGTTTGTCATGGAAGGCTCCCTTTTCCCTGGGAAGATCATAGCCGTGTTCTTCAGCGGCGAAAGTGGGTGTTCGCGTGAGAGCGGCGTCGACGAGAGTCGATTGCAGTTAGTTCGTACGGGCCGGCGGCCAACCCAACGACCGATCAAATTGTGTGACCTAGTTCGAGTGCCAGGAGCGACCGGCCAGCTCTTTTGACGTAGGCATATCCCGTCAAATTCGCATAGCACTGCGGCGCAGCGATCTGGAATTGGGCCATCTGTTCCGTTAGCGTCTACTCAGCACGTTGTCCGCGCTAGACAGCCCACGGGATACCACTGATATGTCCACCCTCCAATTCACACAGCGATCCATCCTCGAAAAGGGCGAAGCCGCCTATGACTTGGTGGTTGCTTGCCGGAATGCCATGCATCGCTTCCCGTATACGGACGAGTCCGAACGCCTGGTTCTGTCCCGCGACCTCATTCTTGGATCGTTAGAACACGCTGCTGCCGCGACGTCACTTGTCCATCATCATGGATCGACGTACGTGGTCGCCGTACACGCTCTCGCGCGACCGCAACTGGAATTCTTCTTCCGTGGAGTGTTCTTTGGCACGCCGTCCGAGACTTCCGACGAGGAAGTTCAGGCGTTCATCAAGGATGATCGGTTGCCTAGGCGCGCGGACCCTGGCCGCGGAAATAGGAAGTTCGACATTGGCTTCGCGAAGATGAGGGACGTGGCTGAGGCGCAATGTCGTCTTGTTGTCGACCAGTTGCCTGGCCTGGGCATCCCCATCGCCTTCCCGATGAACAAGGACCAGCTGAATGCCTTCGTGCACGGAGGCGGCCACGCGGCGCGCACGTACCGCCTAAATGCCAGCGGTCAGCACAACGTCGCCTCTGAGCGGTTGATCGAGGATCAGATCCGTCGCGCCGCCAGCTTCGCGGTGATCGGCATGACCTTCGTGATGGGCCGCCTTGCCACGGTCGATGCTTTGCCTGGCCGGTTGGGTTCAGCAGCCCAACGATTCTTTGAACTGATGCCGGTGAGCGGTTAGGGAGGAGAAGGTTGTCCCTTAGTGACACTCCGTGAAGCGACCATTGGTCAGGCACCACTGGCGTGTCGTGGCATTGAATGTTGGGCGTGCAGACAGCTACCCGGTCACTGGTCGAATCCAGGGATGATCGGCGACGACCCACACTTACATTCCTCTTGCATGCCTGGCCACACCCGATGCTTACCGACGGCCATGCCCTTTTCAAGCGAGTACTTCTTCCCGTCGAGCCGGCTGTGGACGTCGTCATCCGCATCGCTGCAGGATGCACCGGAATAGCGCCATATTCCCTGCTTCATTCCCAAGCCCAGTTGCCTCTGTCTGTCCATGATGGACGTGGCTCTGTTGTTGACCAGGCGCGCGATCGCGCCAGCTCGCTTCTTAGTGATTCCGTCGATCGTCAGAAGAGCCTGCGCTACTACTTGGAGGTCTCTTCCTCTGGAAACGGATTCAAGCGAGGCTCGGTGGATCCGGTCGAAGTCGGTCGAAGGGATGTCGGCGATCAGCCGCAGGGTTGCTTCCAGGTCAGCCCTTACCAGGGGAGTAACGCGACTGGAGTCGAAAGACACCGTAGGGACCTCCTTACGAGGTAAGACTTTGGCCGGCCGGCTGGCGCCACCGCCGGGACCGGCGACACCGGAGATCGTGGGCATCTTGCGCCGGGGCGCAGCTTTTTTGCCAAAGAGCCATTCAAACATGGGTCGCACGCCTACCGGGATTGGAGGGGGCAGCATAACCGGCTCGGTTGCCAATTCACCGCGGCGAAGGGGCACGCCCATAGCTTTTCGGCCAGCAGTAGGCTGAGGCACAATCGCCATCAGCTTCAAGATTCGACTACGTCGAACAACGACGGCGCTTCAACTTACGGAGGGGACCCTAAATGACCGATAAGCAGTGGCATCGAACTATTCTCGCGACGATCCTGGTGGGGATGATCGGTGGCTGTACATACTTTGTGTTCTGGATGGTCGCTTTGATATTTGGGCAACAGGGCGGGTTCATCGCAGTGGTGGCGGGCGCCGTATTGGCAGGCCGATGGATTGCCGTACACACAAACTGGAACGTGGGTGAGCAACGTAGCGTCGGTGAGGAGGGCAAACCGCTATTCATCCGTGCCCCATCTAGCGTGATCGAGGCGATCATGCGCGAACCGCGGTGCGAGCACCTGGTGATGCTATCGAATCGGCCGACTGTGGAGATACCGCTAGTTACACTGGCCGTGACGCGCATCGGCGCATAGTGATGGAATCCTAGAGCGGCCCATCAGCCACTTAGCGGTCTAACGATTTTGAGTAACGGAAACGAAGCCGAAGACGCCGCAGGCCAAGATGGGCAGAAGGCAGAGGACCGAAACGATGAGGCCCGAGTGCATAGCACTCGGGCCTGTGTCTGATGCCGTTCTACAGGACGGCGTATGAAATCCCCAATGAAACGGTACCAGTGGCCTCGCATACCGCAAATGGACGGGCAGACTGCCCTGAATTTCGCCATGTAGACGCCGTGCTACAGTCCGCGCGCTCGTGACTTAGGGGTTCGGGATCATCGACAACAAATACCCGCTTGGCTGCTGGAAGTCCGGTGTCATGCACGCGCACTGCGGCGCGTACAAATACGAGTGGAGTCCTGACGGTATACCTGGGACTGCCGAGGTATGGACGCTCGAAGTAGTAGAAGCACCCTCGGTTAAGAGTCGCGTGCTCGGTCAGTACCTCAGCGCAAGCGATTGCTGGGAGGCAGCCAACGAACACTATTGCAGCTCGTAGAGGCTCTCGCAGCAGCGCGTGAACATTGTCGTTCCTTACCGTGAGCTGCCGCGCGCCGCAGCCAACCATGCGACGACCGACGCCGGAGCCTGGCCAGAGTTGATGGCATCCTGAGCGGGGTTGAAATCCGGCCTAGCACCTGCATCGATAGTCGCGCCAGCCTCCAGGAGCAGGATGGCCAAATCCGGTTGAAAACGGGTTAGAGCGTAGTCGATCGGACGCCACCCGAGCACCGTTGGAGCTTTTACGTCGGCACCGCATTCGATGAGTGCCTTGGCGGCCCGTTTGGCTCCTGAATCAATCGCAGTACAAAGAGCGGGCCAACCTTGACCATCCCGCGCGTTGGGGTCGTGCCCTTGAGCGACGGCAGCTCGAACAGCTTCAGGATCGTCGTCGGCGGCAGCAACAAACAGCGGCAACCCCGCGGTGACACCGTCGTCTCCCGTCATGACGTTGGAGAGTTTTCCTAAAACCCCCATCGCCTGCTCACGGGTGTAGTTCATGTTTTGCATGAAATCGTCCACCAGGTTGGCGCCAAATTCACTCTCTGGACTAAAGAACTCTTTCATCCCGTCTAAGGCGCCCTCAGGAAAGAGGGCGATACCCATTGCATCATCCGCGTAAAGAGCAAGGTCCATGCGCGACAAGCCTTCAGGTGGTTCGAACATCGGGCTGTGGTTCGGCGCTTCACCAAGCGGTTTGAGTGCGTAGCTGGTCGTGGACGTATATTCGATCCGGTAAACCTGGCGCGTCTTCAGGTTGACGCCGCGGCCCCGCGTACCTGCGAGCACACCCTTTGCGTCACTGCCCACCTTCAGCCACTGCCCAGCGAACGGATTCAACCCCTCGACACCGTCCCCTTCCGCGCAAGAGTCGACGAACTTCATCACCTCCGCTATACGGTCCCACTGAATATCGAATTGTTCATGCGGCGAGGGCCGAAGTACCCACGCATACCGTGCAGGTGAGTGATCTTCTGGAATGCTCAAGATCGGGGCCAGGCCGAAGGGCTGATCGATCGAGACGGACTCGCCCAGATGGTGCGCGTCGAATAGAGCGATCGCACTGTCGCGCTCGGTCCAACTTCCCCAGTTCACTCCCATCAGAACGGAGCCGCGCGCAAGTAGCTCCGGCAAACGGTCCTGGGTGAACAGTTCCTCGTAATGGGGAGCGATCGAGAAATAAGGGAAGTAGACGATGTCCGGCGCATGCCCCTCGTCGATGTAGGCATCCAGATCGAGTAGACAGGAGTCATTTGGTTCGATGGCATCAAGCGCTTCAAGGATGCTCGGCGGGTACCGCCGATCTCCGGAAGGGCGATCGTCGTCGAGTGGTTGCGCGATGGAGACGTGAACCTTCGCATTGGGTCCAAGCATGTCTTCCAGGAGCCGATACCAGCGCCCTTCGTGTTCGCTGGCCATGTCGCCGCCGGGGAAGACCATGATCCGCAGGGTCTTGTCACCATCAAGAGCCGGAAATTGTTTGGCGATCAGGTAGGCCAATGCCACAACTGGCGCCAGTAGCAGCTGAACCATGGGGACGTCCGGGCCGCCTCGGAAGCGCACGCTGGCCGCCTTGATTGCGGGACCAAATCGCGTCTGTTCCAGGTCACGCAGGAGGTGTTTCCACGTCGATTGCCGGAGAATGGGGAAGGGCGAGCTGGGGTCATGGGTGAATGGCATGCGCTGTGATTCCAGCTAGGGACTTTGGGATTGCCGATGATAGTGCTTGGATCACCTACGGGCAGGCTCAACTGGCGACCGCCAGTCCGTGTGATGCCGTCCCGGGCGAGTTTTACGAGGAGGCTTGCTCAGTCTTGAGCGATAGGAGAATCGATGTGCGCTCGCGTTCAGCATGCATAGACCGCACTGCGTACCAATCGCGCAAGCGGATTGTGTAGCCGGCAGCTACCCAGTCGCCGGCAATCCGCTTCACATCAGCGTCCTCGTCGCACAATTCTTTGAGCTGCCGCGCATAGGTCAGATGGAGTTCGTCATATCGCATGCCATCCTCTGGACTAAGGACGGCCCAATAAAGCCAAGTGGTAGACGCCATCACCATTATGGCGACGTAGGGTATTGCGAATGCGAGACTAATGGTCGACGGCGCCCCATGTCGCACGCAATGCAGGACGAGCAGACCCGAAAGCATGAACGCGACTGCCAGTATGTGCCCGATGCGAAGGAGCAGCAGCGCGCGCGCCACTTCGGCATCAGTCATGGGTGAGTGATTGAAATGAGCTGTCTTCATCGTGACTCTCCTGTCTTGGACCATCCGTGGCGGACGGAGTAACCGTTAGCCAAGCTTATCGGCGCGACGGGCCAATGCTTGAAAGGCTATCAGGCAAGGTGAAAGGGACAACCTTGCCGGAATTGAGGATGCTTATGCCTGGTGAAGTCGCTCAGCGCGGATGGTGACTCATCGGTACTAGCGGCCACTGCGTTGTCGATCATGGACGGGCCATATCGGAATCCAGCACGCGAACGCAATCAATACAGCGCCAGCTACATGTAGAGGTGAAGCACAAACGCAAAGGCCAACACATACGCCATGATCGCGAGTTGACGCGTTATTTTCAGCCGGAAAGTTACTTCTTCAGTTTCCTTGGAACTCGCCCTGAATTTGAATGCCACCAGGCTAACGATGAGCTCGAGGCCGATGGCGTTGGCGATGCCGATGGGCGGAAGTCCGAGCGGAACGACGAGCCAATACCACAGCAGCGCAAGTAGCGTACCTTCGGCAATGATGATTAGAAGGTTCACGATCCACTTGGCCGGGGTTGGAATGTCTCCAGCAATGTTGTCGCGCAGCGTCGAGTTGTTGGGTGGAGCGGTGTCCATAGTTATTCCTGGATGAGCGAGGTTCGGTCTATACGGTGAGGCGTTGCTCTGCACGGTTCAGCATGCGTCTAGGCGCTACATAGGCGATGTAGCTAACCGCCCTTATGGATCAACTTCCTGCCCTGACTGATCCAGGTTCGCACTTCTTCGTAGTCGCCCTGATCCATGGCGTTTACCACATGGGCCAGCGCGATGCGGGCATCGACGACCGTCACGTGTCCTTCCTTGACGTCACAGAGGACGTGTTCCAGGAAGGCGTCCAGATTGTCGTGGTCGGAGCCGGTGAGTTGGTCGCGGTTGGTCATGGGTATCCCTGCTGTGACTGTGATGCTGCTGGCGATCGCGTACCCAAAGGGATATCAGCCCAGCGGAATGTGCCAACCCGCCTTTGGCGCTCCTACTCAGGAGTGAGCGAGTTGATTAGGCCGTAGCGATGACCGTGGCCGTAGACGGTGCCTCACCGGCGCCATCCAAGCACGGTGTCCTTGATTGACGGTTGAGTTGAGCTTGTACACCCTCGCCACTTGACGCAGTCCTCAGGACGCGCGAAAGTATCCGCGTCCACCGTTGACGACCATCCTCCGGCGTGACATCTCTCCTTGCGCTCACTACCCATCGCGAAGATCTTCGGATCGTACGATCCAAAAGCCGTATGTTCAGCTAGCACACTAGTGTGCCGTACGATCGACCTGTCCCCCTCATTCGACGAATTTGCACGCCAGCAAACGCCAGCGCGTCTGTGTGTTAGTGCCAGTCGGTCACCCGTCCGGCACTCCGTGAGGCTTGGCGACGAGGTATTTACGATCGTTGGCGCGCGCTTGTGCAAAGCGTGAACCGGCTTCGAGTTTCGTTATCTTGTCGCCGCCACACGGAACATTCATCCATTGCGTGATGAGCGAATCAACCTCGCAAGTGGTCGTGGTGAATGCCGGCGAATCTATATCCTGCGCGGCCTGCGCTGTCCCGGAATCTCTGCGAAGGGCAGGATCGGAAGCAAGCTCAAGCATCGACCGCGAGCGAGGAAGGATCGCTTCGCCGCGCTGGTGCAGGAACATGCAGAAGTTGGCGACGTCACGCGGGTCACCTTTCTCAACGTGCTCGCGCAACATATTGGAAAGGCTGTGCTGCGAGCAGGCACTCTTGTCCTGCCAGCCACTACGGCCCTTCGCACGCGCCTCGGAAAGTTTTGCGTTCATGGCCGCTGCGAAGGTATCTACTGCGATAGCGTCAAGATGCTGCGCCGCATGTGCAGGCTGGGAAGGCTTCGACACCAACGAAGCCATAAGCTTTTCTCGCATTGCGTTCTGGTACGGCTTGTCGACATGCGAGAGTGTTTCGATCACCTCGCGAATCGCATCAACATCCACCGTCGGCGCCTTGTCAATTTCAGCGGGCTTGGCTGGCGCGTGGTCGGCGAGTGACCTGATGGCTGCTGTCAATGCCTCCTCGGCTTCGCAAGCTCGCTCGAAAGCATCTCTGCTCGCTCCGGATCCAGCGTCGTGCCTCAAAGCGACCCGCAGTACGCGAACCAAGCGGATAAGTTCTTCCACGTCAGGCACTGCGCGAGCCCTGGCAGTTTGATGGTCATAAATGATACGGCGGTCCTGCATCCGCAGTGGACGTGCCGCATCGTCGTAGTGTTCTTTGTGGGTGTCTTGCCAGTCGCCACCTAGTTTGCTGCGAACTTGATATCGCGGCACCGCCTCTGACTGCGCCGGAGTCTCCGGAGTCGATGCGATTGACTGCCGGTTGATGATCCCCCTCCCATTCAGCTCCTTCACCACTTCCTCTGGCGACAGCTCGAAACCGTCGCACGCTACAACGTAGACGCCTCCCTTCTCGCGAATGGCGAAGCGTTCGGGTTTGTCTCCACTCACCTTAGTCACGTTCGTTCTCCATGATGCGGCGTGCTTTAGCGCCGTGATGTCGTTGCAGCCACGATAGGTAGCACACATTCCAGACCACGCACGATCATCTGCCGAGCAACTTCTTCTGCGTCCTCGCCGTACATACCCAACTCAGCGAGCCTTGCGAGATGACTATCGATGGCGGCGTTGGACGGCACAATGATTGCCGCTGCATCCCTTAATACCCATTCCTGCCCCGGCTTGGGTTTGACCGTTAGTTCCTCGGCAATAGCGAGGACAACCTCTGGTTCGGTTTCGACGTCGTCGAAGCCCGCGCTGACGTAATCGGGATCGTCTGCCAACAGGGCATCAGCCACCAGTTCGGGGGCGCCGTAGCGGTTCATCAGGACGTACTTCACGGCCACCTTGAACTCATCGAGCGTCTTCGGTACCTGGAGCGGCAGTTCGTGCTCGGGCGATTTCTTTCCCACAGTTCTAGTCCTTCGAGAATTGGTCAGATGGTCGTTAGGCTGGCGGCAATTCAAGATGCTTTTCCGGCCAGCCCTACTTTCGGCGAATTCAGTGCACCGGCAAACGTCAGCGCGTCGCTATAACTCAGCCAACGACGTGGCCTGGTCTTTCCTGGAGTGACGTACACGTCGACGTCCCACGGGGACTTCGGATGTTCACGCAGGCGTATCAGATTCCACGAGGTGTAGTCCTGGCGTGGGAACCACTGAAATTGGTTGTGGCTAGTGCTCATCGTCGACAATGTCTCCGAACAAGCAGCGTTGCCCGGGATACTTGTTTCGCCAAGCCTCGACTTCGGCTTCCAGCTCAACGATGGAGGGCTTCGGCTCACGGCGTTGACCTTCTGCTGCCGCCTTCATGCACCGATACGCCTCAGCGATGGCAATGGTCAGCCCAGGGCATGCGGATGAAGCGCCACCGGATGTGCACAGTCGAACGCCTTCCATTCCGCGTCCATGGTGCGGCGTGACCTGCACATACCAGTCGCCATTGCCCCCGGGAAAGATCACCAGGGCGCGCTGCTCTTCCAGCGGAAGGTCCCTGTCGTCAGTGAGGTACATCGCTTGTGCGGTCATGTGCTCAGTTTTCAAACCGTCGTCAGATTTACTGTGCGGTGATGTCGCATGCACTGCAGGAGAACGCGAGCGCTGCTGTCTCACGCGCTCCAGTGGTTGGCTGGGAGAAATGCCGCGGTGGCATGACGCGGTAAGCCGCAAAGTCCTCAACCGTTGCCGGGCGGATCTTCCTGAACGTGCTCGCATGTGTCACGCCGTCCAGCGGATTGCGGCCGCCCCGGATCACGCTACCAGCCAGTACGCCCATCATCGGATCACCCTCGATCTGGTAGCAGAGGGTGTGCTCATCGCAGACGAAATACTGGGAAGCCATGAGGCGATACCTTTCGAGGACTGCGGGGCTGCAGGTGTTACCAGCATGCTACGAGTCGCGATTCCGGCAAGTCCGTGAATCGACCCAACCAAGCGTTCGCCCGACTGCCCGTCGGAAAGCCAAGGATCGTGGCGCCCTGGGCCGATTGGGACTGCGCTAGACGAGTCCGAATGGCCCAGGATGCCTGAACTACATGGTCAGGAGGCGGTGAGCGAGCGGTCAAACTCTTCAATATCGAATTGGCTCTCGATGAGTGCCATTTGTCGGGCCTCGCTCCACGCGTTGAGGTGACGGAGGATCGGACGTTGGCCAAGATAGCCAATCGCGTTTGCGAGATATCCCTCAGCGACACTCACGCCTCGTCCTTCGAGAATAGACTTTGCCCTTTGTGCTCCGGCTTTGATTGCCTTCTTGCTCATGAATGGGTCGAAGATCGACAGTTGGAAGGGTCTCATCGCAGCGTCCAGCGATGACTCAGCGGGATCTTGGATGGAGTCCGTCCCCCTATAGACCAACCAACCTGCGTAATCCATCAAGCTGATGGAACGTCGGTTGGCGAGCTCGCGCACGATGGTGCGAGTCAAGGGCAGGGATTCTCGGTAGGACCTGATTGCCTCGCCGGCCAAGCAGCGTCGAAAGTTTTCTAGCGCTTCGCCTTCAATGACAATGCCTTCATTGCTGGCGCGCTGAGCCAGCTGCGATGCCGCTACTTCCAGAGGCTGAGTCCACCAGTAATCTTTCAAGCTGCCCGTTTCAAAAAGGTGGGTGCGCGGGTCGACTACCTCTACGAGCGGTGTGTTTCGAAGTGAGCTTTCAAGCGCTTCCACGGCCTGCACGGCGTCAGGGGTGAGACAGTCGACCTGGTCGTGCCCGCTGCGCTCCACGGTGTACCCGGCATGGATGCGGCTCAGCAAGGAGTGTCCATTTTCAGATCGCAAAAAAGCTGCCAACGCTTTGCCGTCAGCGGCCGGCGGCACGTCGAATCGCAATGCCCTGTAGTAATGGGAGAACTCCGGCGTGCGCGTGTTCAGTATCCCGCTGTATTGGACCCATACCATGCCGATTTCGTCCAGCAAAACGTAGGCTTCTTGCTGCGGCTTCTGTCCGAAATCTGTGAAGTAGAGCGGAGCTGGGTGGGCGCCTTCAAGGACTGACAAGTCGAACGTTATCTTCCCTGGCACCGACTGCGCGGTGAGCTCGATTTTCTTCAGATTGCGCACGTGCGCATAGAACGAGAGCAATAGCCCCATGGGCTTGATGTGGTACCTGTCGGTAGCCGTGCGTATGTACTGCGGCGGAAAGACAATCTCAAGGGCGCGGCCGTTCCGTTCGGAGAACACCGCTTGGCTGTAGGGCATGTCGAGCAGCGCGTAGCTGATTGCATCACGCAGCGAGCTAAGCTTGAGCTTGACGCCGTAGGAGCGCGCGATAGCGACGATGGACGGAACGATGGTTTCGATGGACATGGCTAGATCCCTGTCGCGGCGGGAGCGGCTCTTAATCTCGCGCCGCTGATCTAGTCATGCGGGGAAGAGGTATCGAAGTTATACGGTCGCTGTCCGGGTCGAGCCGAGCCACACCCCAGCGAGGGGCCTCATGCGAGGTTTCGGCAAATGTAGCACCGCGTCAGCTAATCGCAAGCCGTCTCTTGAGCCCAGTGCGAATCACACGATAGCGATGGCTATCATCCGTAGTTGACGTCTGGGTAGCAGCCTTGCGCACGACACTAGTTACTCATCGGAGGAACTTGCCACGATTCTCCAGCAGATCAGCGATCACACTTGCCGCGGCTTCAAAAGTGTTGATCTCCTTCTCCCCAGGAGCTGCGTCCAGCCCAGCGAGCAATTTCGAGGTCTCTTCCAGAAATCGCGCCTGCTTGCTCAACACTTTCTTGGCGCGGCCAAAGTTGATCCGTGGCGATCCATCGGGACTGCGACGTCCATCCCCGACAAGCATCCAGTACAGCGATTGGCAGGGTACGTCTGGCAGCAGAAAGAACGGTAGGTAGGGCCACGCCGCGTCCAGATCCTCAAAGTAAGCGCGAATCTCCGGCACCTGGTCGATGTCGCGCGGATCGGCGTTGTATCCATCTACGACTGGGATCAGGCGACCGCCAAACAGGTTGAGAGATTCCTTGGTGACTATCCATGGCGCGGACAGCCTTAGAAAAGGCTGCACATTCCGTGACTCGATGTCTCGCCTTGGAATGACCAGCACTGCGCCGGCGCACGTTTCCGTCAAGACATGAGGGTCCGTGTTGTAAGGGAAACAGTGTCCCTCAGGGAGTGACATGGAAGGGTCTACGGTCATGACTGTGTCGCCTTTGAACGATGCTGGCAGGACGGGCTCAAACCATGGCTCATGCTGCTGATTGTTGTCTTGCCGGAGTCCCGGAAGGACGATCGGCGGTGATGGAACGGGATCAATACGTGGAAGAGCACCAGGTGACTAACGATTTCTTGTGAGCGGCTTGGCGCCCTTCATGGCCAATTCGATGGCGGTTGGCCCAGTAGGCTCCGCGCTAGCGAGTTCCGTATAGTGCAGCGGCGCAACCCTCTTGGGACGTTCCTGCGGCGGCCCAATCCGCTGCGACACGTAGGCTGGGCCGTGTTTTAGCGGCGGCGGCAAAGGGGGCCTCTCGGTACATGCGCCGGGCAATTCCTCAATGTCGACCTCACGTCCGGTGCGCCGAGAGACATCCCTGCGCTGTATCTGCAACATGGCCCGGCAGGAGCGGCAGGCATCGGCGATGTTTACTGGATTCGTTACCGCCTTAGTGCGGCGGAGGGAGTACGTACCGCACGCGCACCGAACGACCCAGCGCCCCGGCTCGGTGGAGTAACCGATCACGACCAGTCGACCGAAGTGGAAGCTGATCAGGTGCCGAATATTCAGGGGAATCGCGCTCAATGGACGTGTCGCGAACGGCTCCTTTTGTTCACGCTCTGTCCCTGGCTTCAGCGTTGGTGCGAAATGAAGCCCGCTGCTTATGACGCGGGACGCCTGCTTGTTCACCGGCGTCATGCCACTGGAGTAGATCTTGTTTGTCACCGTGACGAACCTCCCAAGTTTCCGCCGCCTAAAACCTTATGCCGACTTCTCGCCGTTGCCAAGAGCCTTGATGAGGCCCGGCGCGTCCCTCATACATCAGGGTCCTAGCTGGACCGGCTGAAGGGCCAGACGGTCAACAGCCGCCAGCTGCAACGTAGGCGGCGCGTAGGGCCGGGGAGACGAAACTGCGCCAGTCGGTTCCCTTGCAGCCGCCGTTGATGGCGCGGATCTCGCCTTCGTGTTTCACGGCCTCCAGCAGCTCGCGCACGGCGGCGACGGCCGCGTCGGCATCCTCCCGGGTCACAGTTACCGCTGGCCCAGCGAACGCGCGTTTTGGAAGCTGAGGCGGGATGGCCTGAAGGATCACTGACACGGAGGGTGAAATCATCGCAGCGGCAGGGCGAGAGCTTGTTTCGACAAAGTCAGATCACTGATGCGGGAGATGGACCGACTATGCACCACGCCCTGTAGCACGCAATCGGATCGCCCATGGCCACGCCCCACCGATTTCCGTTTGGCGTGGCCGACGGGGCGGGGCGCTACTTCTCCTGGCGCTTGTATTCCACGCCGGCGAAAACCAGGTGCCCGGTTGTCTTGTCGATTGCCACCGAGGCGTCCATGCCCATCTGAACCTCGACTACACCGCCTTTGATAGTGCCGACGTATTTGTCGGTCTCCATCTTTCCGGATATGACGTCGGGATGAGTCTCAGCGATGATTAGGCTGTCGCCGTTTTCGGTGATGGCCATCGTGTCCTTGGCATTGCCTACGTTTACCCAGTCGCCCGGGTACATGCTTGTGCCGTAGCTGCATGCAGAGAGGGTGAGCGCGCACGCGACTGTCATAGCTAGACGCTTCATTTTTTCTTCCTTGGCGAGTGGTGGTGGTGCGGAGCTTAGCCATGATCCTGCGCATGACAAGTCGCATTCGTTCTTCAAGCTCAACACCCGTGGCTTGTGGGGCCATCGGCCGCCGCTTCGCGTTCGAGGATTGCGAGCGCCTCCGGCCCGTAGGCGAATGCTGACGCGCCCAGGGCTGCTGGATCGATGCCGCCGGCACGGTAAAGGCTCTCGACGAGTGGGTCGCCCGGGGCCAGTACTTCATCGTCACTTAGTGACGCTGATGCTGGTCGATCGGACGCGCCAAGAAACCAACGCGCCACCCGGGACGCACGGAACGCTGGTGTCCTGGACACCGTGATGTCATAGGTCTGGGTGTACCCGGTCCTCTCCACTGCGACGAAGAGCCGGCCGGCGAGGCCCAAATCGGGGAACACCTCGAGCAAAGCCTCTTCCAACAGTCGCCGGGTGCGGTAACCCGACGGCCATAGGCCTGGACTCGACACAGGAACACGCGCAAATACGCAGCGACCCAACGACGGATGGTCGACCCATCGCGCGTCCACCGTGCGTTCCGGCTCACCTTCATACGCGGGGGCGAGGATGCAACGAATCCAACCCGGCAGCGGTGCAGGTGGCGTGGTGGGGGACAGGACAATCTGTTCGTAGGGAGCCCAGTAGCCGTGTGGGTGGAACACCTCGATGTCCGAGCGAGGGATCCCATCGGAAGACCATTTCTGGTCTTTGGTGCATTCCGCTGTGTTCCAGAACAGCCAGGCATCACCGCTCAAGTACTGGTCATCGCCACGTTGGTACCGACGGAAGAACGAGTGGTCGGCGCGAACTCGCTGCAGCAATGACAGGCAATCCCATAGCGACTTATCGTCCCCATGGAAACGTACGTGGTCGACTTGCATCCGGAGGTTCAGCAGTGCCGGATTCAACGTGCGCCACATCGATAACCGGAAAACGCCGCGACCGTGGCCAGTAACTGCCAGTGCTTCGTCCAGCTGCCAGTGTTGGATGGGTGGCGCTTGTGCCTCAATCCGACGTGCGCGTAGCCATTGATCACTCGCGTGCTCGATCAGAGACCGTGTCGGGTCGGTTCGGTAGAGGTACTGCGTCATGCCGGATCAGGAGTGTCTGATTCGCCGACCTCGGCGGTGATGATTGCGCCGGACACCAGGGAAGTTCGGCTTTCCGGCAAGCGCGGTTGCAGAAGAACTCTGAGCAAGGCGAGACCCTGGGACCAATTCACCATTCCTCCTTGAGGCACGCTAAGCCGCCACCCCTGAGGCCAAGGTTCGCAGTCCCTAACTGACCACTGATTCTGCGGATCAGCTCATCGATGGCGCGCACGTAGCCTTGGCCTTGCGTATCGGTGAGAAATGGGCGGTGCCATGGCTGGTAGTACCCTCGGTAGATTTCTTCAACGCATTTGACATACGTGTGAGGGGCAAGCGGGCCATTCCATCCGAGCACCATGAGGGTGCCGGCGACCGCCGCCCCCTCGCCCAGAGGCGGCTGGAAATACGGAGCGATGATCTCCTGGAACCCCTCCAGCCGGCAGAACCGCGTTAGGGCCTTGTCCGCAAGGACTTCAGTCATGACAAAAAGCGCACCTGAAGATTTGGCTGCCGTGGTCAGCAGGCTAAGAAAGTTTGCGAGAACACCAGGGTCTCGCATGTCTTCGCGGAGTGCCAGGTAGTCAAGGAACGCAAAGTTTCCGTGTTTGAGCAGTCCCCAATGGGCGAAGCCAACCAGCTCGCCATTGACCTTGTATCCGCAGCAATGCGCCTCTGCTCCTGTGCCGACCAACCCATTGCGGTCCACCCAATAGGCGATTTCTTCCGGGTCTGAAAGTCCGAGCCCGGGGATTGTGCTGCTGTAAAGCGTCAAGGCTTCAGCGAAGCCCGGGTCCGATGTCGCCCTGTATCGGTCCAGCTCGAATGTGATCGATCGTTCGTAAGTTGACATAGAGGGTACCCGTGACATTTCTTCAGGGAGAGCGAGCCAGTACTGCGTCACACCGGAGTAGGTGTGTCCGAATCGATGATCTTGCCAGTGATGATTACGCCGGGCACCAAGGGGAGTTCGGGAAGCTTCAACAGTGTCTCCACATGCTCCTGTGTGTAACCAAGGGACACGTGGCTTTGGGTACCGCCATCTTCGAGAGGTAGAACCACAAGCGGAGTGCCGTCTGCCACCTTGAAACCTTGTCGTATGTGCAACAGCAGGGTTTCATCATCCAGGCTGGGATCGAGGCGATACACCACCCGTCCCGTACTGAAACGTTTGGCCAACTCTTCGTCGAGCTCCTGGCTCTGAAGGTCTGTGGCGATGTCGCCCACGGACACGCCACCGTAGGCACTAACGCTTTCGTTGTGGATGTTCTTCATCGCGACTCCTGATCTGAAAATTGCCTTCTACAACAGCCAGCCAAGCTTATCGGCCTGACCTGATCATGCCTGAAGGCTGTCAGCGAACGGGAAGGGGCCTGGCCGCCCCGGCATCACGCTGCGATGCGATCGTCGAGCGTGAGGACGTACGGCTCCGTGATCGCGCGCGCGAGCTCATGCCGTGCACGCGCAAAGGTGTCCAGGAACGTCTCGCCGTGTTTCGTGCGCGCCAGTACGTGGCTCCATTCGGAATCGCTCTGGCCTGGACGGTGTGCGTTGAACCCGAAGTAGACGCGGAACGAGAAACCGTCAGGCAGTACGTTGATATCCACTGAGTGGATGACCTTGGCTCGGGCGTGCACGCTGTTCAGTTGCGCCTTCATCCGCGTCCCCGCGGCTGTGGACAGGAATGCCTTGAGTTCATTCTTGACATCACTCTCGCATTCCATACCCAGGTACGGGGCACCGGAGTGCGGTTTGTTGTGTCGGTAGGGCAACACAATCTCAGCGTCGACGCGAATGTTGTGATCGACACGCCAGCGCGTGTGGGCATCGTTTTGCTCTCGCCCGAGAATGCCGCGATGAATGGTCTCGCGGAGGTCCTCCAACTTGCGGATTCGGATCGCACCCTCCGAGGCGCTCAACAGCCACGGCACCCCGGCGTTCACCCAACGGTCCGGATGCGGGTACGCCTGTCCGGTAGCCAGCATCCAGCGCGCCAACTCGAAGGCCTGCTCCACGGAGTAAGGATTCGGCCAGTATCCATCACTGACGGGGCGGACAAACTCGATCAGGGAGAGCTTCGCGCTGGTGCGTTTGCGAGTGGACATCGTGATTTCTCAGGGTGCGAGATGGCTGCAGCGACGCCATGGCACCACATTTCCCTGGTATCGCAATTTCTCCTGGCGCTCACAGGCACTAATAGCCCTGGAGCTAGCGTGCCGTTTCGGTAGCGCTCTCGATTTCGAATGTCGCTGTCCGGGCAAGACCATTCAGCCGCACAACCAGGACACCTTCACCGGCTGCGTCGCGCAAAGCAGCTTTCAAGCTTGGGGTGAGGCCCGTCATGTAGGGATTATGTCTGTTGACCAGCCTGACAGTTCGCCCACACGGCGCGATGAAGTCACCTTCCAGTCCATCCGGGACGCCAGCTTTGGTCATTGGGATTGAGGCCCATGTGCTTGCGGATTGAGTGAGCCTCCTGCGAATCTCAACCACAGGCTGCTCCTTCGTTGGCATGGGAGGCCGAGCAATCTTTTGGCGCCCTTGCTTGCCGCGAGCCGGTCGCAGAGTGTGTGTATCCGTCTCGCGCGCTCCCGGACCATCCTGAGCCTTAGGGACGTAAGTAGCCGTTCGTTCCGCCTGCACAGCGAGGTAGATGAAGCGGAAGCACCGAGCCCGAAGCACTGCACTGTTGTGCACAACCGATTCAGCAATCACCTCGACCACTGCGCCATACACGTGGAGGCACAATCTGATGGAGGTGATGTCTCCTGGCATGACGACCCCGGCGTCGATGATCATTTGTACGTCCGACACATCGGGCTGGTCACAGTCTGACGGTGGCACCTCGAAAGTCTTGATGACGCCTCGAAGATTCTGAGCCGCAGTAGCGATCGCCGCTTGATCAGCGTCAGTGAAGATCTGCGCTTCGACAATCGGGCTGCGTTCAGTCGACTGTTCCATGACCTCTCTCCTCGAATAGTTGGGCCGCCACAGCCTTTGTACGTAGGCTCTGGTCTAGATGGTCTGTCCGTGAGCAGTGAGCCAGGCCAGAACGTCCGCCGGCGCCCAATGTGAGCGAAGGATGTCGGACGCTGCCATACCGCAGTTTTTGCCACCCTCTACCTGGGCGCCAGCATCAAGCAGCGCGATCGCTATATCTGAGCGCTCCAGATGTAGCGCTTGGTCGAGGGGCCGCCATCCCATAACGCTTGGCTCATTGGGATCGGCGCCGGCATCGAGTAGCGCCTTTACGGACTCCAATGCGCATGCCTCCACTGCGGCGGTCAGAGGAGGCCACTCACCGCTGTCCTTCTCATTAGGGTCACATCCCTCCGCGATGGCTGCGCGAATCCCTTCCGGATCGTTACTGATCGCTGCGAAAAAAAGTTGGTCCCAGTACGGTGTCATTGCTGGATCAGGGATGTTTTTTATAAATCGATCGGCTACCTCAACTGCTCGGTTCCAGCTCAAGAGCTTCCCCGCAATAAAATGGTCGACGATCGACTCACTCAACCAGAACTCCGAGGTAAAGCGCACGACGTTGTCTTCCTTCGTGCCGGCCGGGAAGAACGGGTCATCGTCGGAATGGCTTTTGGCAGCTTGATTGTCCGGCATGGACGTTACTGTGTTCGGCTCCACGACTTCTCCATGGCTTACGAGTGGACGTCTCTCACTCGGACTCTTCCTGGATGAGATGGCAGCACTCTAGCCGATGTACGACAAGGTCATCTTGTAATTCTCGATGTCCACGATTTCCGTGCACCGGTACTGCTCGAAGAACGTCCCTGCGAGATGAGCACAGACTGTTGATGCCGGCATTACGGGCAGCGCCATCGCCCACTCGTCAACCACGTGTGCGATTTCGCATGCGGCATCGATGTCTCTGAAGGCCATCGGTGGCATTCGTCTGTAGAGCGCAGCAGTTGTTCCGCCGCGCCGTTCATGCAGGAAGTCCTGAAACTTTCGGACCCGGGCATTTACTTCTGGATTGGTGCTCATCGTCTCTCGATTTCCGCTGGTGTCCGCGGCGCAACCCGTACGTCCTTCATGGATTCCCTCCCGCCTTCGTTCGGCTGGGAGACGGCTTGTCCGCGGCAAAGAAGCGCTCCACGGAGAGGCTGGTCCGGTACTGGACCGAATTTGGCCGTATCTCCCTCGGTGGATCCACCAAAAGAGCGACGTCAATCTTCTTGCCGTTCTGGAGCAGCTGGTGCAACTCGCTGTTCAAGTTGTTGAGGAATGCCAACATGCCCTCGATGTCATCCAAGGACGTCTCGGCCAGCTCGTCGTTGGCTTCATGGATCGTGCTGAAGACGCGATGCCCATACCAAAGGTTCCGGGCATCCCTGATCTTCAGCTTGTAGAGGTCAGTCCACTTCGTGATGGCCGGCTCAAGCTCCGCAAAGTCAGCTGCCGTTGGAATGTGTATGCCACTGGCGTACGCGTCAATCTGATCCAGCGTCAGCCGAGATTCCTGCGCGATGCGCCTATCCCGAAACCCTTCGCGGCCAAACATGTCCAGATTCGCGCGCGCCGACTCGATCAGCGTCGTCAGGTTGTGGCGGGACTTTTCCTCGAAGACCTTGTGAATCGCGATGTACGTCGAACTGCGGAGGGAGCCCAGCATGGTCCTGGTGAATAGGGTGGCCTCACCGGCCAGCTCCCGCATGTCCTCACGCTCCGCCAGCAAGCGATGGATAGTCAGGTAGGAGTAGAAGTACTGCGTCGCCTCGAGCACACCCTCCTGGAAAGCGTGCAGCTCCTGCTCGAAGTTCAGCTTCCCCCGTGACCTGGTTCCCATACGTCCTACCTTGACCGATCGCCGATCTGTCGCGACTACTGAGCTGGCTTGTCGGTGCGCAGATCTTCGACCAAGTGCTGCGTGGCTTCCTCGATATCACTCAAGGGGTGCTGGTGGCAGTAGTTGTCGATGTAGAGGTTAAACCCGACGTGTGCCTCATTCGTGTGCTTCAGCTCGAACACGTCGTAGTAGCCGACTGCCGACACGTAGCCGAGCACCCACTGTTCCTCGCTGAAGTGACTCCTGGTGTTTCGGTCGGCCACCCATGACCCACACGACACCGACCCGTTGCCGTAGCTGTGATACGTGGACTTCGGTGCTGGGTGGAACTGCCACTGCTGTGCGTTGCAGATGCTCGATGCCGCGGCATAGAGCGTGATCAAGACGAGCAGTTGTCCACGCATGACAATCCCCTTTGTTACTGCGGTGTTCCAAGGCGACCGGCAGGCACATCTGTCGCCGACCATTCACGGTGAGCACTGAGTTGCCGGCCGCGTACGGACCAAGTGAACCCATCATCGAGCAGGTGAGCTCCCTCATCCCGATTTCCCCGGAAGCTCAGTGGGAGTGCTTGGAGGTAGAGCCGGTCGCACGCAATTCGTCCATGAGAGAGAACGCGGCGGTACCGACGCTCTGAAGTGGGTGGTCTCTGCAGTATTTGTCGATGTAGAGCGCAAGTGTTGCCTGGTTGGGGAACGAGTCGAGCGAGATCTGGTTGTCTCGGTCTGCATAGTTGATGCCCGTGGCCACACCACGCACCCAAAACTCAAACTCTGAGCGCTGGGCGTGGTTATTCACGGACTCGGCCCACGTCCCGCACGAGCTATCCTCAAAACTGATCTCATCGAACGGTTTCATCCTGTCCGACAAGTTCTCGGTGGCGCTGACCGCTGTGGCGATCAGGCAAAGGATTACGGCGGAAGCGATCCTCTTCATCGTTGAATGCCTTTCCCCTGGAGTGGCCATAGCCTACCAAAACGGTCGTGGGTCGAAGGCGCGGAGGGTTCGCGTACGTTTCAAGCCGATCGGTCCGTGGTGGACACGCACGCCAAACCTCTACCGAGCGCGCGATGTCTGCCAGTCCCGCACTGCGTCATGCAGCTTGCTCAGCAGGGCCTGAGTTTCCGCGGGCAGGCCGATCAGCGAGAAGGTGGCGAACACCGATCCTGCCAAGTTGTTCTTCTGGGTGTTGCACAGACTGCAGGCCAGCACGAGGTTGACGATCTGGTTTGTGCCACCGTCAGCGAGGGACACGTAGTGGTCCCTATGGAACTGCACCTTGGTCCCACCTGGATCTACCAGCTGGCGGTAGCAGTAGTAGCACCGCCCGCCCTGGACCTTGAGCAGCTCCTGCACCTCACGCGTGGTCGCGCGCTTGCCGCCTTCCTTCGTACGCAAAGTACGAAGGAAGGTAGTGGAGCAGGCCTTGTCATAGCGGGTAGCCTCAATCACGCGATCAGCGTTGGCTACGGGCAGCACGAGGGTCACGTCACTGGCCCACTTGACCTGGGTGCCGTCAACGAAGCGGTCGACGTATTCACCCTCGCACGAGAAGTGCCTGGCCACGTCCATGCACGGCTGCTTGCAACGCGTGCAGGTCGTCAGACCGTCCAGCAGAGACTTCAGCCGCACCGACATCCCGAACTCGATGCTCATGTCGACGGGACGGATCGTGAGGAAGCATCCCTCCCAGGTGTGCAGCCAGGTCACGATTTTGTAGGGGTGCCTGTCCACGGCGGTCATCCGGACGGTAATGTCGATAGCGTACCGGAGTAGCGCGTACGTTCAACGCCTCACCGTCCGTCGTGGTCGGGAGTGTCAGTCAGCCTGGTGTCAGTACTTCGGCGGCCGCCCATTGACGAGATCGCACACGCGGGCCGTGAGTGGACCAAGCAAGGTAGTCGCATCCACCGGGACGTCGCTGGGCGCCTCGTCGTCATGGAGAGGGTAACCCGTGTCAGGGTCGTAGCTGGACCCGTACGCCCGGAAGATGGCCCGTGGATACACACCAGGCCGGGAACAGTCGATCTGCCCAGATGTGATCGACAGTTGGGAGTAGCCACCGTTCATGTCGTTGATGGCCAGCTTCACCGCGATGTAGGTTTCCGTCTGCCCTTGGTCCTGGAATGACGAGTAGGAGTAGTAGGAGATAGCGGTAGGGGACTTGCCGGCGATCTTCCAGGGAGTGTGGTGAGGAGCGACTGCCCACTGCCTCGGCGTGAAGGCCTGGATGTCGAGCCTTCCATCCTTCTCAGGGTTGCCAGCTGCCTGCAACAGTCGCTCTCGCCGATCTCGATTCGGATCGGCCGCCTTCTGGGCTTCAATCTGCTCGTACGCGCGCTGCACCTTCGCGGGATCGAGCGGCTTGTTGAGGTCGGCCCACTGGGCGGGCGTCACGACGATCGAGCCGCTCGGGGTCCACCGATGACTCTGCACGTCAGCCAGGCGATCACAGGGCACGTTGGTCATCCACGGACCGCAGTGGTGCATATCCGGCGTCAGCCCGGGATCGTCCTGGGCCATCGCAGCGTGCGTCGACAGCGCCATGGCCAACACGGACGACAGCGCAAACACTTTCCTGTTCATGAGAATCCCCTGAGCTCCGTCACTGGAGCGCGCATAGCCTAACAAACGGTCACACCTCGAAGGAGCGGTCGAGTAGCGCGTACGGTCAACGCGCGTCATCGTCTCGGCTGGACACGAACACTGTTGGCCACGCGGTAGTGGCAGGAGCGTCAGTCAACGACACCTGTTCAGAAGGGAGTAGTCGAGCCGGAGAGGATCCGAGATCGTCGAACCAGGAGGAGGTGCTGGCCACCGGCGGCGGCGCTGACGGTTGGTCTGTCCAGGAGGAGGGCAACGCTGTTCGTCGATGGTCGTCTTTGTCGCGCGTGGACAGTGATGCTCGAGACCGGCACACCACTGTCCATCATCTACATCGATCAGGCCGCGTGCTTGCCCGACTTCAACACACCGATGTCCCTGCGGTACGGGGGAAGGGTGTCGATCATCTTCTTGCCGTACGTCTTGGTCAGCAGTCGACGGTCGAGGATCGTGATGCGCCCGGTGTCGGTCTCGGTACGGATCAGTCGACCACAGGCTTGCACCAGGCGACGGTGAGCATCGGGCAGGAGGATCTCCGCGAAGGATGATCGGCCACGACTGTCCAGCCACTGGGCACGGGTCTCGCCCACAGGGTCGTTCGGGGACATGAAGGGGAGCTTGACGATGACGACATGCGAGCACTGCTTGCCGGGAAGGTCGACACCTTCGGCCAGGGTGGCCAGACCGACGAGGATGGAACCGTGTCCAGCTGCGACGGACTTGCGGTGATCGTAGAGGAGAGGACCGATGGGCTGGGTGCCCTGCATCAGCACTTTGTCCTTCCAAGACGAAGGAAGTCGTTCGACCAGTGCCTGCATGAGCGCAGTGGAGGCACACAGGATCAATGTGGCCTCCATGGTGTCCACAGACTCCTGCAGCTCGATCAGAACCTCGGCGAGGTACGCATCCTCACTCGACGGCTCCGAGACCATTGCCGGCACGCGCAGAACCGCGGTGCTTTCAAGGTCGAAGGGGGAGGGGAGAGAGACGTAGACAGACTCTCGTACGCGCGACATGCCCGACCGCTCGGCGTAGTGACGGAAGTCGCCCATCGACCGCAGCGTTGCCGAAGTCGCGATCGCACCGAAGGCCTGACGCCACACCTTGTTGGCCAACCACCCGGAGGCGTCCACCGGGCTGGCATGGATTTCGACCTGGCCCTGACCGTCCCGGGTCACCCAGCGCGCGATCGGTGATTCCGCCTGACTGTCGTCGGTCGAGAGGAGGGTCAGAGTATCGGCGATGGATTGCACCCACTCCCCGGAGTCGCCGAGCTCGCGCGTGAGCTTGGCCACCACACCGGGCTGCACACCGGCGGGAGAGTCCTTGGTGACTTTTTCCTTCTCCCGCTCGATCTGAGCGAGGAACCAATTCGCTTCGGCGGCGGTGGACTCCATCTGCGCGCGTAGCGGCTCCAACCGATCAGGCTCCAACCGCAACACCGTCGGACGACCAAACGTCTTCCCGTAGCGGGTGGTGCTGCCGCCGGCGGTGGCGTCAAGTAAACGGGTCATCTCCGTACCTAGGTGATCGAGGAGGGACTTGATGCTTGCGTCAGCGTCGGCGAGTCTGTCCAGCGTCGAGGGACCGTACTTCTTGCGCCGCATGGCGCCCGCTTTCTGAACTACGTCGAGCGCAGTCTTCAGTCGCTTGGCGTGGCCACCCAACACCATCGATGAGGCTGATGCGTCTACGGCGCTGTCAGGAAGGTGATGAGCTTCATCCACCACCAGAATGGAATCTTCCAGCGCCGGCAGCAGCGCGCCGCCACCACCCTCCCGCTGGTCTGCCAAGAGGAGTGCATGGTTCACCACCACTACCTCAGCCTCGAAGACTCCCTTGCGGGCACGCATTACCGCACAGCGGCCGACGTGGGGGCACGCCTGGCCAGCGCAGCCTTTGGACGTCGTGACCAACAAGGGGCGAAGTCGCTTGGACAACTGACCGGCCCACAGGTCCATGTCCCCGTCCCACGCCTGCGAGGACCGCTCTGTTCGCATTTCAGATACCGAAGCCTTCTCTTCAGCGTTCGGCGCAAACGGCCACTGGCCGCCCGCGCTTTCGCCGCCGAGGTCGAGGCCCATCTGGTCAGGATCTTCGCCGGCGAGGTGACCAAGGTTGCGGTCGCACAGATACCGGCCGCGACCCTTGAGAACCTTTGTGCGTATGTCCCAAGGTGCGATTTTCTGGATGCGTTCCAGATCGGACGCCAGCTGCTGCTGCAGTGCGACAGTCGCCGTCGAGATGACCAGCGTCTTCTTGTGCCGCCTCGCCGCCACCAGCCCTGCGATCAGATATGCGATGGACTTGCCTACACCCGTCGGTCCCTCGATGGCCAGCACTCTTGGTGAATCGCCTTCCGGCTCAAGGCACCGAGCGATCGCGAAGATCGCCCGGTCTTGTTCCCTCCGTCGACGGAATCCCGGTTTGCTGCTTGAGAGGCAGTCCAGCCACGACTTGATGCCGGCAATGGATTCAGGCGACAGATCCATCAGGCAGCCAGCACCATCGGTACCGACTTGTCGGCCGTACGCTGCACGTCAGTCTTGCGACGAACGCGGTGCTCAACCGGGCAGCCATCCTTCACCCACTGATCTTCCAGCGTACGACGCAGCTTGACCTGTGCCGGTAGCAGCGGGCGGAAGCCCGAACGCATGATGTCGATCGCATCCCCCTGACCAACGGAATGAAGAGTGGACATTGGGGCGAGCGAGAACTGATCGAAGGACACACCGAGCTTGCTCATCGATGCCTGTTCGAAGATTTCCTCGAGGGTGAAACCGTGGATCTTTTCCATGTTGGACTCCTTGTCCGTTGAGGGGTGACTCGCCTCATGGATACCACTCCTCCCCTGTGGCGCAATACCCCCCACCCCTCTGGATTTTCAATGCACGACAGCCTCGCCAAAACAACACCACCTACCATGCATTTTGTCGTTAGATGCGCGCCTATTATCTACTTAGATAGGCGCGCATCTGGATTTTCAAATGCAGATGCGCGCCTAGCAAAACGCAAGTCCTTTGGAAGCAGGCCAGGCATGGGTGGGTCGACTGGTCCCCTCGGGCGTCTGCTGAGCCGATCGGCGTGGAAAGCGGTGCGGACGATTTGGCCAAATCGTGGCTCGGATGACCGCCCGCTGAGACCCTTGGGCATGGCTTGCTTTGCGACGTTTTGCCATGCCCACTGCAGACTGCAATCCGTTCGTCGTGAAGCATCGAATGCCTCGTGCTCAGGTGTGCGCGCCGACCCATTGGTAGTTGGACGTCCCCAAAGCGGCTTCAACGTGAAACGGAGGCTCTTTGGCGACATCTGGTCATACGTGGCCACACCTGGATACATATGGCCACACGTGGGCTTTCGTGGATACATCTCTCCAAAACTCAGATGAGGATGGATCGCGAGTGGTCACTACTGGTCACTCGTGGCAATACGTGGCCACACGTGGACACAACGACGCTGGGAACTTGAAGTTGTCTCGCCGCACATGGCGACACGTGGTCACAAGTGGCGATACGTGGCAACAACTCCCATTTTTTTCTCCAACTCGGATTTTTTGCTCGCCCAACCCCTTCTCAAGCTTGTTCTACGGGCTTGCTTGAGTCGGGACTCATGTGATGCTGTCACTTCGGAATTCATAGGAGTGACTTTTATGTACGTTGGGTTAGATATCGGCTACGGCCAGACGAAGCTGACATTCACTGACCTCTACACGCCCACGATCGGCGAGGTCCATCCTTCGGGCTCAGCGCCAGTAGTCGAATGCAATAGGAATGCGGCGACGTCCGCTGGCTCCCAGAACCCCGGTGTGGACGTCCTCGTGCACGGCAACGTGTACGGCTCATTGATTGATCCGGATCATTTGGCTCGAGGGATGAATGTTCTGCACAAGGGGTTTGTGTCCACTAAGGAATACCTGGCGTTGTACTACGGCGCGCTCAGTCGCATGCGCGGGAATGTAGTCGAACACCTCGTAACGGGTTTGCCGGTTGAACAGTACAAAGACGACGAGCTGGTGGCCGAACTTAAGCGGCTGCTTATTGGCTCTCATCGAATCCAGCAAAACCGGACCATTGAAGTGAAAAAGGTCAGCGTCATTCCGCAAGCAATGGGCGCCTATCTACACCACCTCGATAAACAGCCGCTTGGGTACGGAGAGGACGAGTCCATTCTGGTGATCGACTTCGGTCACTACTCGATTGACTGGATCGTGGTCGGGTCAGGCAATTTCAAAGATCACATCTCCGGCTCGATCCCGCACGGCGGGAGTGTGGTGATCGAGAAGATCTGCGCGTTGATCAAGGACGCCGACAAGAACAATGACATCGCACCGGAGCTTGTCTATCGGTACGTCAGGACGAAGAAGACCTCCGTAAAGCTGGGCCGCCACATCCTGGACATGGACGATCTCAAGGACAGAGCTGCTGCATCGGTCGGCCCTGGCGCCATCAACATGATCCTTTCGAAGCTGCGTCTTGAGAGGACGGCGATACACAAGGTCCTACTCTGCGGTGGATCCGCGCCATTCTTCAAAAAGTACGTTCAGGATGCCTTTGAGCAGGCTGAGGTTGAGGATATGGACCACGCCGTACTGGCGAACGCTTTTGGCTATGGGCTTGTGGCACAGCGAGACGTCTGAGCGACCTATATATAAGGAGTCGCCGCGATGCCGCAGAATTTTGGTGCCCAGGATTCCTCCGCTGGGCCATATCAGGAAAGGCTGGACATCAATGCCCGCTTGAAAGTGAGCTTTGCCTGGGACTCACCGCTCTATCGACTTCTCTCAAGCACGCGACCCCGTATGCGAGGGGACGTGCTGCGGACGTTGGCAGCGGGGTACCTCGAGCTTCGGGATTCGGGAATTCACCACCAAGCCCAGAGCTTGGCGGCCCAGCATGGCGTTGAGCCGGTTGCGATGCCGCGAATCTGTGTTTGTCTTCATCTGTTGGAGGACGCACAGATCGATCAGCACATCCGCTCAGTCGCGGCGAATCGGCGAACTGCTGAATTTCGTCGCATGGCGGAGGACTTTCACGCGTTTCAATCTAATGAACTGAGCAAGGCCAAAACAGTTGGTCAGCTAGCCATCGGCTCACGCTCACCACCAGTTGACACATCGGTTGTTCCGCCGGCAGCGGTCGTGCCCACACTTTCAACGGATCTCGCTCTAGTCGAAAGAAGGGATGCCCGACTCACGAGTGCGGTGAAAGGCATGCCTGGATTGATCAAGTGATGGAGGCTACGTTATGACGAGGAACGTCACCTGTGGCTGGGGTCAGGCACAACCAGGAGCTGTTGACGGCTTGGATTCACCTACGCCCCACATCGATGCGCGTACGCGGAAGGGGTCGTACGCAAGATGGCTCCCACGGACGATGGGGTGGGCGAGGGGCCCGCGAGTCATGTCCTCGCTCAAATCCCTGCCTCCACTGCGGATCAGCGTGAGCGTTCGTCCCGAGTACATCTTTCACGGGCCGGCGGTCCTACTTCCCTTTTTCTACAAGTATTTGAGCACCACTTTCCTGAAGTGTGCGGCACGTCTCACTTGCAATCGGCCAAGCGTTTTAGCTGGCACCCGCCTTGCACTGTGTTCCGCCATTGCGACATTGATTACGGGGATTGGCGTGCACGCCTTGCATAACCACAGCGGGAACGGGAAAGGCACATCCACCCGTGCGGACTTGCTTGGATTGCGCGTGGCTGCGACTGAAAATTCGGCTCGCATCCTCTCACTTGTGGCTGTGAGCTCGGCGCGCAATCGATCCGGCAGCGCTTCGCTCCACGAGGACGTAGGCGATTCACTCGGCGGGGGGCTCTCGATAGCAGCCGTTGTCGCGAGGCCTGCAGCTGTTGAAACTCCCCGCACACTTGAAGCGGATCTCGACATCACATCGAAGGACAGCTTTTGGGCTCAGGCTGGGCAGAAGTGGGGCGTTGATCCACTCCTCATATACAGCGTCGCGCTGGTTGAGTCGCGAGAGCTTCAGCAAAACGGAAACGTTGCGCCGACGCCATGGGTGGCGAGGATCAATCAGCACCTGGTTATGGGCGAGAAGGGGCGGGTAGAGGAGGCGCTAGTTCTAGCGCAAAACTCCGCTGCGTCCGTGCAGGACGTGGGGATCATGCAGGTGTACTACCCAATGCATCTTGATTTGGAATCGAACGCAGTAGCGCTACTCGATCCAAAGCACAACATCATGATCGGTACTCAGATACTTCGAGAATCGATGACAGAGACAAAGGACCCTGTGCTCGGGGTGGGCTTTTACCACAGTCACGACCATTTGAGAGCCTGCTATTACGGACAGGCAGTGCTGACGGTGTATCACAGGTTACAGTACCTGCTTAGACCTGACGCTACGGCGAGGGTCGCGTCTGTGCGTTAGGGAAATGGAACCAGACGCCCACCTACGATGAATATCTAAGGTATTGCGCTGCCCTGCCGATACACCAGTATTGGTGGTCTGACCTTTTGTCCCGGACAAAAGGTTAGCCAGTTTTCAAACACACATTTGCGGCACGCATCAGAGAATTTGCAATAGGGACATGCATGAACGATTTTTTGGTAACGCCAGCGTACGCGCTGTTTCAGGAACTAGGTCATCTTTCTCTGTTGATGTTTAGCGACGTCGTCGATGTGAAGCGGCGAGGGCTACTCGAAGGGGCTTGCCCGTATTCCGTCCAAGACGATGAGGTGGGTGCCTTCATGGATCCCAGTCGTCACACGTGCATTACTCGCCTCGCATCTTCACCACGATTCCCATGGCAGCTGACCAATATCCGAGGAGGGCTTCGGAGGGCGGAGTTGTGGCTGCATGCGGATCCGGTTGAGCGTTTGTCTTCGCGTTCGGGCGATCAGTATTCAAGTACGCGTGCCTTGGTTCAACAGGCATTGATTCTCGCCCGCAAGATGGTTCTGGTATCGCCTCGTTACGGTGAGCTTGCCTTTGGGCTTAGTGCATTGGAGATCTCAGACCTAGCCGATGCGGCGGACGCCGGTATGGTCGAGGCATCGGCTCATATTCGGCTGGTATTCCGGACGCAAGCGTACCGTGATGTTCTAAGGACGTACGCGGCGATAAGTGGGCAGCCGGCTAAAGACAGCCAGGGGTTGCTCGGGCAGATTGCCCGCATGTCTGGGCTAAGTGCTCCAAAAATTTCTTGAGGTCTTCGGTGATGGGAAACGAATTGAATGCTTCTCGGTCGATGACGAAGAACCGTATCGTCGTCGATGATCTGAAGGAGCACGCTGGGGATCCTGTAAAGCTGTTGCGTACCCTGCGTGTACAGCACGGCTTCAACTATTCGAATCTAAGCACCATGCGGATAGATGGTGTGCCCATCACTCGCGAGCACCTTGCGTTGGCCAGCTGTCAACGCACCCTTCTCGACGGGCTTCGTGATCCAAAACACGAGCCATCGCGCAAGATCATGATGCGGAGCATTGATGTTGCCCACCTGGGCTACTTGGCGTCCTTATACGACTCATTCGATCCGCATTGGCGTACCCACCGCAGCGTGGACGCAAAGCACCTTCTTGAGTCTTGGGAGGTCTTTGTTGTTACTGTGATGCCAACGACATTCGACGGACGAAGGGTGCGAATGCTGCCGGACCCTTCACTATCTACGAAGCTCGAGCTCCGCCTTCACTGGATGACAATTAAGGCTCTGTGCTGGAATCTCATTGATCTGGTGAGATGCGATGAATGTGGGCGGCCGCACTTACGCGTTGCAGAGGCGCTCAGTGATTCCAATTGGGGCCTGCTTCCGCCTGATTGCATGTGCTGCTCCCATATCTCGAAGGTTCGTAGACGCTACGGCGTAGGAAAATCTTCGACTCAAGTTACCGAACTCAACGTTTTAGCTCGAAAACCCCCCTCTGAGTCGTGTTCTACGAGCAAAGAAGGTGCTGTGGGCTGAGTTATCTTGGATGCATGCGCATCCATACTCGGTTTCTTATTGGCAGCTTGATCCTGGCAGCGTCGTTTGGCGCCAATGCAGGTGATGGCACGACACAACCTCCCGGTTGGCTCTGGTATCAGGATCCGGTGGTCGAGGCGCCACCGCCTCCACCGAAAACACCGGCGCCACCCCCGCCGGCAGATGGAACACCTGCTTCGCCCACGGCACCTCCGCAGTGGTCTACGTCGTGGATTAGGGACACGCTGCCTAAATTGCGCGACCTGGCCGTGCAGGACCCTTCGCCGACAAACGTAAAGGCCTATCTGCTGATGCAGCGGATCGTGGTCGATCGGGCGCAGAAGTTCGCTGAAGTCAGCACTATGGTTACCCAGTCGGACCCGAACCTCGATGAGAATTCGAGATACCCGCTCGCGACCGCGGCTGCCCAGCAGCATGACGCTGTCGTTCAGACTGGTCTGATTGATGGAATCCAGGAGATCGGCAAAACCGCGGGTTTGTTCTTCTTCTTCCGATCAGATTGTCAGTATTGCCACGAAGACCTCGTGGTGTTGCGGACACTTGAGCTGTCGACAGGGATCAAGATCGTGCCCATCTCCCTTGATGGGCAGGGGATCGATGATGACTTGTTCCCTAATTACCTGATTGATTCTGGCCAGGCCGCCAAGCTCGGCGTTCGCGAAACGCCCAGCTTCTTCTTGGTTCGTCCACCAGATCTCAACAACGTGGTCGAAATCGGACAGGGGTTCCTGTCACTCGACGAGATGGAAAAGCGCATCGTTGAGCAGTCCTACTACCGCGGCTGGATCAAGACCGATCTCTACGAAAAATCCCGCCTCGCTGCGCCGATGTTCGTTAGCGGAAAGCCGACTGACCAGGACGCTATGCCCGCAGACGAACAATCGTTGATTGAGGCCGCTCTCAAGAACCTTCCCCCGGACGTCGCCTCGGCCAAGACTTCGGATGGGGCAACACAGTGACAACAACATCCCGCTTGCCGGTGAACTCCCATGGGTGGTGCTGACATGAAAATCCGACTTCTCCCGATCCTTTTGAGTGCTGCCCTGACCCTGAGTGCTTTGCCTGCCTTCGCGTCCAGCAGCGGGCTGCAGGGCGAGATGGACAAAATGTTTGGCCAAATGAGTACATCGACTTCACCGCAGGTATCGATGGGGGCTCAGCGCGGCGTCATCACTGGCGGATCCCTTCAGATTCGGTCGCCAGTTACACCTCAAAGCGCCCAGCTGTTGAATTTTCAACCGCCATCCTTCTCTGCTGGTTGCAGCGGCATTTCGCTGTATGGCGGCAGCTTCAGTTTCATCTCAGGCCAGCAGTTCGTGCAGTTGCTGCGCAGCATCGCGGCCAATGCAGAGGGGCTGGCATTTCAGATGGCGCTCCAGGCCATGTCGTCGCAGTTGTCGCAGCAGCTCAGCAGCCTCTCCGACAAGATCCAGCAGATGACGAGCACTACCCTCAATAGCTGCAACATCGCTCACGAAGCTATGAACGCCACGGGCGCAAGTAGCGCCATCTCGAGTTTCGGAAGCACGGTCGGCCAAAGCATGTCTACGGCCTACGGGGATGTGACTGACTCGTTCGGCGCAGCCTCAGGTGACACGCCTCAGACGCCCGCGGCTCAGACTGCAGCGGCAAACCATCCAGCTGAGATGGCGAAGATCGTTTACCAAAACGTGGTGTGGGCAGCCTTGCAGACCCATCAGATTGGAATGTCTTTCGGTGGAAGCAGTCCTCAGCAATTGGAAGCGGACATCATGTCGCTTACAGGCACCGTGATTGTATGCAACCCCCAAACGAATACCGCCTGTGCTCCAGGTGATGGCGATGCCGGCGGAACGGGTATGGACTTCGTGGCCCCCACCATCACGCTGGAAGATCTTGTGTACGGAAGCACGAGCGGTACTGCCCAGGTGCTCAGTTGCGGCAGCGATACGCAAAACTGCATGAACCCCACGCCGCAAGCGTGGACGTCGCCCGGGTTCTTACAGATGATGACTACTGCACTTGGGACGAACGGCACCACCGGCGTGCTCGGTGCGTTGCTCACAAACGAGCCATCGAATCCGCAGGTGGCTGCTTTCCTCGGCAACGCGGGCGCGGCCGGCCCACTTCTCATGCGGATCGCGCAGGTCAACCCGAGTGCGCTACAGGGTTACGCGCAAGCAATCGCTGAGCCACTGGCCATCGAGATGGCGCACCAGCAAGCGATTCAGATGATTACCGTTGTTGAGACGGCATTGCAGGGCGAACCCAATCCAGCAGCCAAACAGCAGCTGATTCAGCTCAACGCGAAGCGCAAAGAGATTGACAGCGAATACCAGTCGCTGCGCAACCAGGGCAACTTCAACGTGGATGCCCTCAATCTCGCAAATGCATACATCCAAACTGCACCGGGCTCGATGCCTGCCAATAACTACGGCACAGCCGGAAACTGAATTAACAGGAGCTCGGTGCTATGCCATGGACTATTTATTCGATAGGCGATGAGGCCTATCTCTACCAGATCTTTCAGTTCCTCTCGATGCTCAATTCGCCGGGTACGTCGCTCTATGCCCAGCTAGGTCTGATGGGCGCGCTGATCGGGTTGATGCTTGTGCTTGTACAGGCGGTTTCGTCAGCTGGTAAGCAGATGAACCTGGGATCGCTGGCAGTAGGCATATGCATGTTCATGGTCCTGTTCGGCCAGTCGACATCAGTGGAACTGATCGACTACCACACGGGACGAACCGACATTGTTTCTGGAGTGCCTCTTGGGACGGCAATGCTCGGAACATTGGTCTCACAAGGCGGCGTGGAACTGACCAACTTGTTCCAGCAGGGAACTGCCGTACCTGGTCAAGAGACGATGGCTCCTGACTATGCGCTTACGGCCCTTGCGGCGTCTCGTGCGTTGACGGATGGCAATATCTGCGCGGCAAGTAATGCTGCGTGCCCGTTCGTTAAAACTCTGACCACATACTGGTCGAAATGCGTTGTGCCCAAGTACAACGGTGTTGGCCAGGGAACGGATTCTTCGGGTAACCCGATCACCGGATGGTGGAATGGTGATCCTTCGCAAACACAAGACGCGATCGGGGCCATCGACAGCGAGAACCAGTTCGTCATGCTCACCGATGAGCTCAACTCTCTCAATACTCCCTCGGGCGGCGGTACGCCTGTTTATGGGCAGCAGTCCACGCAGACCTGCCAGCAGGTATATGCGGATATCAAAAAGGCTTCGACCGATCAGTCGGTGCTTGGTGGACTGTCCGGAATGGTGTTGGCGGCAGCCAACCAAACGGTCGATCCGACCACGGCTGTATCTGCGCAGATTACGCAGGCCGAAACCATGTTTAGCAGTGCCTACGGATCGCTGAATAATTCAGCGGCTGCTGGTACATCCAGCAACAACGGCACCGTAACAACGGCTTTGCAAACGGCAGCAAGCAGCGCGCAGCAACTGATGCTCAATGCCGTCGCAGTACATGCGAAAAAGGACGCAGAGATTTCGGGTGCCATCAGCCCTTCCGACATGGCCAACGCTGCCATCATCGAGCAGGCTGCGCAGGAACGAAATGCGAAGTTCGCTGCTGAACAGTCGCTCTTTGCCCGGACCCTGCAAGCAACGATGACGTTCTTTGAGGGTGTCACATACGGGCTTGCCCCGTTCGTTGCTTTTCTGATTCCCATGGGCGCCATTGGGGCCAAGTTCCTCGCTCGCTACCTGCAGCTGCTGCTTTGGATCTTCCTCTGGCTGCCGCTGATGTCCTTCGTCAATCTCTTTGAAATCATGTCGGTCCTACGGCAGATGAACGCGCTAGCGCCAGCTCGAGGTAACGGACCATTGATAGGCATGGTCGGGATCCTGCAGACCCAGTACTCCGTCGGTGATTGGATAGCGATGGGTGGTTGGCTTTCGACCTCTGTCATTGGCCTGTCCGGGATGATTGTCTTTGGCAGCGTCGCAGCCTTTACATCGATCGCCAGCGCGGCGCACGGCCCGGAAACCATCGATGCCTCAGCCATTGCTCCAGAAGTGGTTAGCCAGGCGCCTGTGATGAGCGTGGGGTCGACGTTTTCGTCATCAGGCGGGGCGGGACTCATGCGCACTGGCGCTGCCGACATTACTTTCAGCGCGGCGTCGGGCCTGTCATCTCAAATCTCCGAGCGCCATTCCCAAGTGGTGACTGAGTTGGAGGGTTTGGGCATGTCCCATACGAGGGCAGAGGGCATGGACTATGCGTCGGCCAAACAATACGTCGATGGCGTGAAGGCTGGAACCACGTCAACGTCGGGAATTTCGAAAGGCACGACGGCGACTAACGGTGCATCCGAGGCTTCCGCTGACGCGAATAACACATCAAAGCAGAAATCAGCGACGACTACAGCCGGTGTGTCCGACACGCTTTCCGCGTCGGTTGGGGTGGAGGTTTTTGGTTCCGGGGCAAAAAACACGGCCTCAGCTAATATCGGTGCTTCCCTTAATGGAGCAGCATCAACGGGTGATTCTCGGACACATACCGGGACTGAGAAAGCGGATCTGAATCATCAGGAGCAGACTGATACCCGAAGGGGCGCTTCGTCAGAGACAACGGCCGGCGTGACAAACACCGCTTCGCAGTCGAGTACGAACGGCAACTCCGAAAATTGGAGTGCGCGAGCTGAAAAGACTCTCTCAGACATGAAGAGTCTCGATGAAATGAAATCGGAACAATCAAGCTTCGGTGCATCGGCGACGGTTTCCGGTCAGCAGATTGCGGAAGCGCTCCCACAGAATTCTGCGGCGTTCAATGAGGTGCGATCCGCGGTTACGCAACTCGGAGGTGGAAGCCAATATGAGCTCCTCAATTCGCAGCTGGAGGGCCAGTTCCCGGATGCACAACAGCGGGCGGCTGTGGCGAGCATGTCAACGCTCCAGGCAATGTCAATTGACCAAACCAGGACGCCGGAAGTTCGGGCCGAGGCGACTCAGGCACTCATCAGTGGTATGACAGCCGCCAATCCAGAGGTTGGATCCAGCATGTCTTCCAGTGCGACATCCTTCTTAAATGACTCCGGGTCAAGGCAGAGTATTTCGCAGCAGGTGAGTTCGGTCGGCAGCAAAGTGGATTCGTCGACGAGTGCCTCGAGCAGTCTGTCCCTGGGTGGACATCCAAGTTCTGGCGGACTGAATTCGTCCATTGAGAACACCGTAAATCAGCAGGTGGATAACGGCGCACAGCGAGTTAGGGATTTACACACCGCTGGAGAGTCCGCGGTTAATGCCGACGGCACAAGCGACCTTTCTCAAAAGGCCGAGGCGCGAGAGGCAGCGCATGACAGAGGCCTCGCTTCCGTCGTGTTCAAGGGAGTGGCCCCGCCCGGAAACTAGTACACGGGCTACACCAAAGAGAAGGCCGGCGACGCTATGAGCGTCGCCGGCCTTTTACTTTTGATTGAATGAACGCGGGCTGGCAATGAACTAGAAGTGATCCGTAGTACCGGACGTATCCCCTATGACATGGAATCCATTATCCAAGTCCGTATCGCATGACGAATCGTGAGGGAATGTGACGTCCGGGTTCGAACCAAAGGGGTTGCCCTCGACATCCAGACTCTGCGTTGCCATGGGCAGACCTGTGGTGGGGTTGATGCGCATCCAGACATCATCCAACGACCCAATGTGCGGGCCGAAGTCAGCGTCCCGCACCAGGCGGCGGTTGCTCGGGGCGGCAGCCCGTCCGCCCTTCTTTGCCATGTACGCAAACTTGGCGACAAATAGGGTCAAACCGCCAACAACCAGTACCAAGGTTACATAGTCCATGTCGCTTCTCCTTGAAGCATGAACGCACATTCTACGCTTTGACCAACCATCCTGGCTGCTCATGGATACAGCGTAGCAAGTTTATTCAGCCTGGCAACCCACCACCAGAACCGGTTGCTGCTCCGTACCTGTGCGCGCAGCACCGGCAAGGGTTGGCGGTAGCCTCTTGGACTGCTCACAGCTACTCAATGCCGTAGCTGGTCCTTTCGCGGTCGCTATGGTTGCTGGTCGTGTGTTCGTCGAACAGCCCGCACTGAGGGTCGTGGCCAAAGCCAGAAGGATGGTGGTCGCTGCGATCTTTGCCATCTTGAACATGGTGCGTTTCCGTCAGTTTTGTTGGTTTGACCATCTTCGGACACTTCTCAGGAATTTTTTGCTCGTAGAACGTGCTTGAGAAGGGGGTTTGCTGGCAGAGAGTACCTCCGGAGGGGCATCACACTACTCCTGTGTACTCAGGAGACGTCTGTGCAACCGATCGATTTACCCGTCCATCTCGACGACCCCAAATACTTCCTTCTATTCACGATGGAAGACTTCTTTATCTTCATGGGCTGTATGGCCATCGGCCTGGTGCTACACGCCCTGGGCTATTTGATCTTGCTCGGTGTCGCCGTGTCGTACGTCAGCGCCAAATTCCGCGGCGCAGTTCCTGAAGGGCGCCTCCAGCACATTCTCTATTGGAATGGCGTTCCTCTCGGGAAAGGTCACTCCCTCATCAATCCATTGGCTCGGAGGTTCATCGGATGAACACGGACGCTCTATCACGTCGCTTCTCTGGCCTTCACTCGGATAACCGAGTGCTCCGGTTGTGCGTGGTTTTCCTGTTAGTAACGAATGTCGCTCTTGTCTTCGGGTTCGTTTTCAAGACCCAGATCGTGACGATTGTCCCATCCAACGTGATGACCAAGTCCACGTACACGGCCAACACCGCAGATGAGAGCGCTCTCAGTTCATGGGGTCTGTACCTCTCGACCTTGCTTGGCAACGTGACTCCTGCGAACGCTGACTTCACCGCGGACACCGTTGGTCATCTGGTCGCGCCTTCCATTTACAAGCGAGTGATGGACGGGATCTCTCAGCAGGTCACGAAGATCAAGACAGATCAGCTATCCCTGCAGTTTGACCCTGCGGAGGTCAAGTTCAGCGCTGGGAAAAGTGCCGTCACTGTTGATGGTTGGCTAACCACGACTGATTCGCACGGCACATCGTCGCGCGAGGAATTTACCTACGAAATCTACTTCGACGTGGTGAATTACCAGCCGCGGATTGTGGGCCTGAACAGCTATGCCGGCAAGCCGGACGTCGGTAAGTAATTGGAGATGATGATGATCAGGAAGAATCAAATCGCACTTTGCTTCGCCCTCACAGCGATGCTTTCAGCAAATGCGTTTGCCGACAACGACGGCCAGGTCCGGGTGGCTGGCGGCGCAAGTTTTCCCGGTGTTCCTACTTCGGTCGTGGCCGGCATTCACCAGAACCCACCCTCGGGGAGTGAACTGAAGCCCGCCCAATATTCGTTCGATGTGACACCCGGGGCGATGCTGCGCTCAAACGTCTCACGGAAATTTCTGAATCGGATCGTTACCCCGTTCCAGCATCCTGTCGTCAAGACGACGTCGGCGGCAAAGATTGAGGCGGTTGGTCAGACCCTTTTCGTCTCGATATCGCCGACGCAGGTCGATCCGATCGTCCTTTACGTGATGGAGAAGGGTGACACCCTCGATGCCGTCTCGGTGATGCTTGACCCGAAAGAGCTTGGTCCGGTCGAGATAGACCTGAAGCAATCGGGCATGCCCGGCTCGGGTGGTCCGCAGTATCGCTTTGATGACTCGAAAGCCGCCCATTGGGAGCAAAGCAACCCATACACCGACACGCTCACCGACATGATGCGTCAGATCGCGAAAGGGAAGGTGCCACCAGGCTACGAATTCCATATGTATGCGAAGGGCGATCGCATGCCCGTCTGCCAGCAGGAAGGATTGTCTGTCGTGCCGAAGCAGGTGATGGAAGGGCACGACATGATCGCCTACGTCGGTGCCATGACCAACAACTCGGATCGGCCGATCGAGTTCCAGGAGAGCGCGTGCGCAGTTCAAGGTGTCCTCGCCGTGGCGAGCTGGCCTGGTCCATTGCTGCAGCCACATGAAAGCTCTGAGGTGTACATCGTCGTAAAGCACTCGACTTATGGCGGAAATGATGACGGCCGGCCGTCGGCCATTGTCGGGGGTGCTCCGTGAGTCTTCTGAAAAATCTCAATGCCAAACAACGTCGAAACATCATCCTCGGTGGTGCAGCGGGGCTGTTTCTGGTCGGCATTTTTGCGGTCAGCCGTCCGGGCGTACTGACATCCAATGCGCCACCAGTGAATGCCGGAAATTTGCTTGGCAACGCTGACTCACACGCGCTGGGCATCGCGTCGATCAACACGCAGGTTGCCAGCCAAAAGGATGACCTTGGCGCGCTGAAACAGCAGATGAATATCCTGCAGAAACAGAACCAGCAGCTCCAAGATCACAAGGGCGACACTACTGGTTTGGCCGCTACGGGAACTAGCTCTGGCAGCCCGGTCCCCGGAAGCGGTACCCCAGCGTTCGCTGGTCAGCAGATCCTCCCGCCAGTCCCTACCGTCGGTCAGGGCGGGATCAACATGCCGTCTGGATATCAGGGGCGCGCCAACGGCATGCCTGGTGGCAATGGCAATGGAAATGGAAATGAAAGTAGCGAGGGTGGTGCTCCGTCCATCACCACGACGGAGGCGGACGTTCCCGCAAAAAGTAAAGACGGAACGAATTCTTCGGCCTCAGTGAACCGCACTGCAGATACGAATTCGAGCGATACATCTAGTGGGGATTCGGAGACCAAGCCGAAGCCAAAGGAGCCGAAGGTTTTCATTCCAGCGGGAACCATGCTGACCGGTGTATTGATCACAGGTCTTGATGCGCCAACTGGTAGAGAGGCCGCGTCGCAGCCGATTCCGTTGCTGATACGGGTGAAGGAAGAAGCCATCCTCCCGAATGAATATCGCGCCGACTATCGTGAGTGCTTCATTGTCGCGTCCGGAGTAGGTGACCTTAGCTCTGAGCGTGCCTATCTACGTGGTGAGACCTTGAGCTGCGTGGCCAATAACGGCGGCGTTATTCAAGCGAATCTCAAGATGTGGGGTACCGGGGAAGATGGCAAGGCCGGCATGCGCGGCACGCTGGTTTCCAAGCAGGGCTCGATTCTGGCTAAGGCCATACTCGCAGGTTTTGCTTCTGGCATCGGCCAGGCGTTCACGCCTCAGCAGCAGACGACGATCTCAACAACGGGCAGCTCGTACCAGCAAATCCCCCTTGCTACTGCAGGCCGGATGGCAGGTTTGGGCGGCGTTTCATCGGGCGCAAATCAGATCGCCGAATACTACTTAAAGATGGCCGAGAGCGAATTCCCCGTGATCGAAATCAGCGCGGGGCGCCCAGTGACATTCATTGTCGAAAAGGGCGATTCGCTGTCCAAATTGGAGGAAACCAAGTGAACAAGACCATTCGTTTTGGACTGGCCATTGCGTGCGCGAGCCTCCTGGGTGGCTGCGCAACAGGCAAGTATCAATGTCCTACGCCTACCGGTGTGGCTTGCATGAGCGCTCCAGGCATCTACGACCTCACTAACGCGCCGGGCAAGGCCGGCATCGAGGCGGCCACAGGCGTAGTGAATGAAAAGGGGCACGGCGCGCAGCATTCCCATACGTCCGAAGACGGTTCCTATGGTGCGTCGACCGTTGGCACCGTGGTGACTCCTTTGCCAAAGCCCGGTGACGTCATCCCAATCCGTGAAGCATCACGAGTGATGCGCATCTGGATCTCGCCATGGGAAGACACGAACGGAAACCTCGTGATGGCTACCAGGATCTACACCGAGATCGAGCCAAAGCGATGGTCCGTTGGTGAAGCCGCGCCTGATAGCAACAGCGGCAACTTCTTCCCGATGCAGGTTGATGAATCGAAGCCTGCAGCGGCACCCACCTCCACTGTCTCGCCTGTCGCGTCTGCCGTCGCGCCAGGCACGGAACCTCGCACGCCTTAAACAAGCGGGTAGGTGAGACGGATGCTGCCACGGAGGCACCGTGGTGGACGGCAACCAGGAAATCATTGTCAAGGAGCCTTGTTATGAAACTTACTACGCGTCAGAAGCGGCATTTGTTCAACGCTGCGATGTTCTTGTTGTTCCTCCTCGTTGCCTCGGAGCCGGTGTTCGCCGGTACCTCGAGCTCGGGTTCGTCCAATCCGTTCTCCACGATTGTCCAGCTGTTGATTGGCTGGCTGCAGGGCGGGTTGGGTCTGATGTTGGCCCTGCTTGCGCTCACCGTTGGCCTGGTCGCAGGTGTCGGTCGTGGCTCGATCGCGGGTGCTCTTAGCGGCATTGCGGTTGCAATTGCTGCGTACTGGGGTCCCAACATCCTGCAGAGCATTTTCGGTGCTGTCGCCGCCAGTGCCCACTTTGCGACTGTCGCCTACTTCTGAGTCGACTACGGGGCGCCGGAGGCTCCGGCGCCCCGCTTAATTTTGCACACCGAGGATTACGCATGCCTGGCATGGATGGATTGCTCCACAAATTGACTCAGCCATTGGCCGCAGGTCTCAAGCTGCTGTTCGGGAACGACGTATGGCCGCATTTCGAGACCGAAGTGCTTCCTGGATGGCTTCAGGCCGTTGGTCATTTCGATCGCGAGTCTTTGTACTGGCTGGACAATCATTCCATCGGGTTTGCATTCGCTGGCCCACCGTTGTCAGGTGTCTCCCAGTCTGCGTACGACAAACTCTCTGGCCTGCTGCAAACGCAGATGCCTGTCGATACGGTGCTGCAGTTCATTTTGTGGACCAGCCCAGATATGGAAGGAACGCTAACGCGCTACTCCCTCGATCGCATGAATGCGGAAGGTGACTTCCTCAAGGCATCGCGCGACGAGTTCGCCGAGTTCTATCGAAACGGTGCTACCCATTCTGTCGTGAAGGGTAACGACATCCGCCTGCGCGACGTCCGTCTGGTGATCACAGGCAAGACTCCGGTCGGTGAAAAGCCCGATGAGGAAGCCCTGCGGAAGGTCATGGAATTGCGCGACGTCATCAGCGCTGGTCTTCGCGCGTGCGGGTTCCAGATGGAGATCATGAAGCCAGCTGCGTACTTGCGCTTCATGCAGACAATTTTCAATTGGGGGACAGAAGCTGCTTGGCGTCAGTCGCCGGTAACGGAGTACGCCCCCGAACACCCTCTGACAGATCAGATCCTCGACTTCGACAATGAAGTCCGTGTGGATGAGAACGGCTTGTGGCTTGGTGAAACGCGAGTCCGGGTCCTCTCGCCGAAGAAGTACCCGAGCACCGCCTCTTTCGGCCAGTCGTATGCTTATCTTGGCGAGGTGATGTCTGGCGCCAGAGGGCTGCGAGATCCCACGCTGATGACCATGAATCTCTGGTTTCGTGATCGCGAGAGCGAGGCCGCCGGTATTCAGAAGGAGACCATGTGGCTGACGCAGCAGTCCGGTCAGGCCATTACAAAGTTCCGCCCTGAGATTCTCGATCAGAAGGCGAGCTTCGATCTGGCCAGCAAGCAGATCGCAGACGGTGATCGTATCGTGCGGATCTGCTTCACCATGGCGATCTTCACACCCAGCGAGAACGAAAGCCTGGCGGCCGTCGCCAATGCCCGCGCCTACATGCGTGAATTCGGCTTCAAGTTAATGGAAGACAAATACTTTTCGGGACCGATGTTCGGCAACATGATGCCTTTTGGGACTGACGTCGTCTCTGCGCCGGTGATGCGGCGGTGGCGCCGGTTCACTTCTAAGGGAGTTGTTCCGCTCCTGCCCATCATGGCTGAATGGCGTGGCACAGGCACTCCCTCGCTTTTGACGGTGTCGCGCAACGGCCAATTGATGTCTTTGTCCAACTGGGACTCTGAGACCTCATTCAACTGTTGTATCGCGGCCGAATCTGGCTCTGGTAAATCCTTCCTTGCTCAGGCGCTGGTGGTCAATGCGCGCATGAACGGCGATCGCTTCTGGATCATCGACAAGGGTAAGAGCTACCGGAATATCGTCGAGCTTCTGGGGGGGCAGCGACTCACGTTTGGCAGGGACAGCAAGCTCTGCCTCAATCCCTTCACGATCGTCGACGACTACGAAGAAGACGAAGATCTCTTGTACAGCCTGGTCAGTGCGATGGCCGCTCTGAATGATCCCTTGAGCGATCTGCAGGCATCAGAGCTGAAGAAGCTCATGCGCATCACGTTCAATGCGATTGGACGCGACGAGATGACCATTGATCACCTGGCCGACGTGTTGCTCAAGCACCCCGATCCGCGAATTAAGGACGTTGGCACTCAGCTGCATCCCTTTACCTGTGAAGGCGGTTACGGTCGCCTCTTCCATGGCCGCAACAACTACGAAGTGAACAACCCTGTCATCTTACTGGAGCTGGACGATCTGGAAGGTCGTGTCCATTTGCAGCGTGTCGTGCTGCTACAGCTCATGTTTCAGATTCGGCGAGAAATGGGCAGGTTGCCGCGCGGCCTGCGCAAGTACCTTTTGATCGATGAGGCCTGGGAGCTGTTGTCCGGTGGCGCTGTTGGTAGCGGTACCGATCCGGTGGCCGACTTTGTCGGTAAGGCCTATCGTCAGTTTCGTAAGCTGGGTGGGGCCGCGTTCACTATCACACAGTCCATCGCTGACTTTTTCCAGAATGATGTTACTCGCGCCATCTACGAGAATAGCCCGCACAAGTGGCTTCTTGGCCAGCGCGGTGAGGCGATCGAGTCGACGAAGAAGGAGGGCCGCCTGGACATTGGTGACCACGGGTTCCGCCTGTTGCGTGGCGTACATACGGTCAAGGGCGAGTACTCCGAGATCTTCATGCACACGCCTTACGGTTATGGCGTGGGTCGTCTGATCGTTCCACCCATCACCCGCAAACTCTTCTCGACGACTGCTACCGACGTGGGTCGCGTGACCGAGATGCGTGCCAAGGGCATGACCCTGACCGAGGCCATTGAGAAACTGGCGATCGAGGACGGTTCCATCCTGCCGCCCAAGAAGGCAGCGGGAGCGTCCCGATGAGCGCCGCTGTCGAGGGACCGATCGAGTCATTGGAAAAGGGACCGGCTTCGGTAGAACAAGGTGCGGCCGGTTTCCCCATGGGGATTGTCCTGGGACTGGCTCTCTGGTCAGTGTGTGTCGCCGCGCTGAGCGGCCTTGCAGTCTGGCACTTCGCTAAACAGCAATGGGATCACGACCTGATCATGCGGCCCCCGGTTGTGGTGGTGGACACGTTTGGCTGGATCAAGGGAGCCGGTACCGGCGCTACGATCCAAGATAGATACACCGATGGTGCGAATCGCCTGAATGATGCCGTCAAGCAACTGAAGGCACATGGCGCTCTCGTGCTCGATGTTGGCGCGGTGCGTGCCGCTCCTGAAGAGGTACGCCTACAAACCCCAGAATCTAGCAAGTCGGCGGCGCCGGCGGACGGGGGGTCTCAGCCTTGAGCATTTTTCAGCGCGCCCCCTGGTTTCTAGTTCACCCGAAAGCCCGCACGCCACGGTTTTGGACTTGGATCTTCTGTGGCGTCGTCGTTTTGTTCGCCGCTGCGGCCTATTCGTTTTCGAATTACCGCATCGGCTTCAGCAACGAGGGTGAGCAATCGATAGGTTCAGCATGGACGTTGGTGCGGCTTCACGCCGGCCCGGCTGCGGTGGGAACGTATGGGGTATTCGTGATTGGACCCGCGGTTCGCAAGTTTGCGCCTGGTACCCAGTTCGTGAAGCTCATCGTCGGCAAGCCTGGTGACCTGGTGCGCATCGGCGACGATCAGACGACAGTAAATGGCAAAAAGGTGTCCGGTTCACTGGACAGTCTCGGTGCGCTTGGGCTCAAGGCGGACGACGTGGAGCGAACCTTCATTCTTGGCCCGAACGAATACTTTGCCGTCGGCACTCGGCCGCACTCTTATGACAGCCGGTACTGGGGCCCGGTGCGCGGCGAGCAGTTTGTTGGCACGGCGACGCTCCTATGACCTTTCTTAACTCGACTCTCGTGATGTTGGCTGTAGCGCTTCCCCTCACTGTGGCGGCGCAGGATGTGGACAACCAACAGACCATCGCGGCCAGTCAGTCAAATGCCGACTCGATGCAAGCTCAGGCAGCTGAAGTTTTCAACACGTCCCAAGCTCGCACGACTGCGACTCTGGCCGAAGACAAGGCGTCCCTGTCCGCCATGGTTGCGACAGCTGAAACAAAAAAATCTGAGTATCTGCGGGCAATGTACCGGCAGAACTTGCCGTCTGGTGTCGCCACAAAGATTAAACCTCAGGGCGAGCAGATCCTGATGTTCGCGTCAAAGTCCATGCCGGACGGCGACATGCGCAGCCTGCTTCAGGACGCACTCGCCGATAAGCGGATCACGATCAAGTTTCTTGGTGGTGAATCGGAGGGCGGCGTTCCAGCGCTCACACATTGGCTTTCGGAAGTGGCGCATGGTTTGGATAGGTTGCCGACGATCCAGATCGATCCGCCGAGCTTCCATAAGTACAAGGTAACCAAGGTGCCCTTTGCAGTGATCCTCAACAATGGAGATGAAGTGGCTCGTGTAGGCGGCGTCTATTCCACCAAGTGGATTGATGACGAGTTGCAGAGGACATCTGGCGACCTCGGCACATACGGCGCCATGTCAACGCCGGTCGAAGTCGACATGCAGCAGCTCATCGAGGATCGCGTCAAGCAGTTTGATTGGAACAGCTACCTGAAATCGGCGGTCGCCAATTTCTGGCGAGATCAGAAGATGCCCACGGTCCCCCACGCATCGGAGGACGAAACATGGCGCCTGGATCCGACGACCACGATTACGCACGATATTCGCCTGCCCAGCGGGTTGTTTTTGGCACATGCGGGTGACAAGGCAAATCCCCTGTCCGTCGCTTCGCTCGATGCAACGCTCCTGATCATCGATGCCTCTGACCCAGCTCAAAGGGCCTACGCGCACGACCAGGTTCTGCATCAGGGGAAAGCCGGCCACGTGGTTGTCATGAGTACCGCGGTACCTGGAACAGCACCCGACGGTTGGGCTGCATGGAACGACTGGCAGAACGCCGTCGGTGCCCATCTTTATATCTATTCGCAGGCCTACGCCGATCGTTTCAAGTTGACAGGCACACCGGCCTTCATCACCGGCGACGGCTTGCTCCTGAAGGTTCGACAAGTCGCGTTGCCTCAGGGGAGTGCAAGCTGATGCTTACGCTGAGGCGCCGTGCGCGCGAGTCCGTTCTCATTGGTGACGACATCGAGGTCAAGGTAGTCGCGATCAGGGGAAAAGTGGTGGACCTCGTATTCATCGCTCCCAAGTCGGTGAAGGTCGACCGCAAAGAGTTTCGTCTTGGAGTGACAGCAACTGTAGCTATTAGGGAGAGCGATCGGAGGAAGAAGCCATGATCAAGTGGAAGAAAGTGGTGTTCGGGCTGGTCATGCTGCCTTTCATCTTCGCGGCCCTACCGATCAGCGCTCAGACAACCGGTGGCAGCCCGACAACCGGCGGACAAGAGGGACCGGCAACCGGTCAGGTCCTGACAACGATCTGTGCGGCTTGCTTGTTTCCAATCAGTATCGGCGGCACTCCTGATGGCAATGCGATGAACGTACCCGCAGATGCCGACAAGACGGGCGTGTGCATATGCAAGTGGATTGGTCCCATACCTGTGCCTGGCGTCACCTATGGCATGTGGATTCCTCAGCGCATCATTGAAACCGTGCGTGGTCCTTACTACTCCCCAACGTTGGGGACCAGCATGGCCGGGTCGGGTGCCAGCAGCGTGCTGAATTCAGCTCTTCGAGGCGGCCCGGGTTCACTCGAAACCGGTACGAACAAGATCGGCTTCTCAAACATGCACATCTTCATGTATCCGATCGGGACGATGATAAACAGCATGCTGTCGACGGCATGCGTTTCAAGTGAGTCAGGTGGCGCGGACCTGGCCTATGTTTCGGAGATCGATCCGAGCTGGAACGATGACAGCATCTCGCTCATCATGACGCCTGAAGCCTCGATTTTTGCGAACCAGCCGGCGTCCATGGCATGTATGGCGGATTCTGCTGCAGCAGACGTCTATCAACCGCTCGACTATATGTTCTGGTGCATGGGTTCGTGGGGCACTGCCTATCCGCAGAACGGCGAAACGGCAACCACCGAACCACCTCGCCAAGCGGCCTTCGCCGCTGCGAAGGCGCTAGCCATGATGCAGCGACGTGGGCTCATCTTTAAGACGATGGGCGCAGACGCCGTGTGCAGCTCCTACCCGGAGCCGGTATTCACCAAAACTCAGTACAAGCTCGAGCAGCTATGGCCGAACCCAGAGGCTGTCTCCGATCACTGGATTGGGGAAGACCCAAATATTTGGGGTGAATTTCGTTACATCCCTTTCATGGGCGAAGACTTTGTCAACCTTGTCTTCCAATGGACAGATTGTTGCGTTTTATGAGCAAATACAATGTGTTACAGGATATCTCATTTAGCCAGGAATTACATGGAGTTTGTGCGTGACGAATGCATCTGACGTGATCGTGCTGACAGGCAACTCCGGCACAGGGAAGACCCATTTGATAAACAACATGCGCAGCCACTTTGGTGCGCGCCTGTATCTGGTCGATGGACTGCTGACCGATAGTGCATTCGTCCCGCCGGAGCCGGACACAATCGACTTTGTCGCTGTAGATCATGTCTCGCAACTCCGCGACGCCGTAGCAACATGCACAGCCGCTCTCGGATGGGCGAGCTTGCATCGCAAGCTACTCATCCTTGTCGAACAATCTCTAACAGACTTCGAGCACCTGAGGATTGCATTGCCAGTTGGCTATGCAGGCATGGAGCTGCACGGTTCCGCCGGTGCAGACGGCATTACGTTGACTCGTGACGGCACGCGTCGCCATGTGCAGAAAGGCGAGTTCAGTTCCGAGATGGTAAGACTCCAGGCTTCATGACACGGATAGTCCCGGCGCATTCCTAACCCACTCCTCCCATCGTAGCGATCAAGGAAATCACCTGATGCGAATCGCAATGCCAAACGTGGTTGCTGCTTGCTTAGCAGTCGCAATGCCGTGGAGTGTCTTCGCACAGTCCGCGACGGACACGACGCCCACACCTACCGCGGCAGCGATCTCGCAACAGGCGATCGCCAATCGGCCGACTTACAACGCCGCAACCCAAACGATGACGATGGCCGATGGGACGACTGTGCCCATGGGTGAGATGGCAGCCGGGTACAACCAGGCAAATATCAATCAGATGAACAATCTGAACGATAGCAACATCGGCGCCGCCACTCAGCAGGCTCAAACGAACCAAACAAACAGCACCAACCTCGATGGCCAGGCCTATCGCAGCCTCACGACAGCTTCGTCGAACGCTAACAGTTACGCGACTACGCCGGCCCTTCCTGCTCAACAGATGGTCGTGACGGCGGATCCGACCAGCGCGCCGGGTGTGATCGGTCTAACGCCGAATCTTTACTTCGTTGGCCAGCAGCCGGTGGTGGTCGTCAACGTGACTCTGACTGGCGGTACCGGACCCGCGAGCGTTGCATATCAGACGACAGGAGCGACGATGTCCGGAAGCTACTACTCCCAGGTGTCAGGGGAGCTTTCGTGGAGTAAGGGCGACGTAGCCACAAAGTCCTTCTCGATCCCTGTGAACGTTGCTGCGCTCGCGCGCGACAACGTCACTTCTGGGGAAATCGATATCGCGCTAACCAATGGTACTGGCGCGCAACTTGCCGGAGCCGAGACGGGTAGGGTGCTCATCGCGGCGCAGACAGCTGGTATCGGCATGTCTATACCGGCTTGCGGAACTGCGGTGGGTCTGCCTTGTGCCGCGGCTGCTCCGCCTGGAATTCCATCGGGAGTTGGTTCTTCGTCTGTGCCCACGACGGTGCCGTCTTCGACTTCCGGGGGGAACGGGGGACAGACGTGTGATCCGGCTGATCGAGCATCTTTAAGTGTCGGTGACGGGACAGGGACAGCTTCTTGCCAGTAGCTGTCCATCCCGCGATACGTTTACGTATGGGTTCCAGCTCTGCTTCGGTCTTCTCAATCAGTTGATACTCGGCCGGATGGGCATAGCGCATCAGATCGTCGACGCGCCATCCGTGCTTTCGATTTTTTGGGATGGTATTGGAGAAGATGCTCATCTGCCCTCTGGATCGTTTGGCTACGGTTTCAGTGGGAAGGAACCCACGAGAACCTCGACCGTTCATCGTTGCTTGGGCGTTGTCGACACTTTTGCCCTTGGCCATCACGGTTTTCCAATCAGCGGACGGCACGCTTAAGACCGAGTGCTGTCTCAACCTGCATTTTAGGATGAGTCGCGTCATCGGCGAACGCTTAGTCTGCCGGCGAATCTCATGGAAGATGTCCTTCCGCTCTTCCTTGAATCGGGTAGTGATGTCTTCGATCCTAGAAAAGGCGCTGGTGAGCCAGCCCTGGATGATTCCGAGATCTTCATTGATGGTGTTGATTTTTACTTGGCGGGCTTTGGGGGTCATGCATCCAGTTTGGCACCCCTCGCCAAGATTTTTAGCCCGAATACCCCCCTCTGAATCACGTTGAACGCGCCAACTTATTTGAAAAGGTCCGGTAGGGTAGTTACAGCAGGAGGATGTGATGTTCGGAATCTTGAAAAAACAGGCGAAACCGGTCCCACTTGATGCCGATAAGGCGATGAGTGAGCGCGCCGAACGAGGCGGCTCGCCGTCGCGCATAGTAAATAGCTTTGCCGATTTTGCCGGCCCGGATCAGACAGTGCAGGCCGTCGAGTTGGACGAGTACCTTCCGTTGCTGAAGGGTGGTATCGACGCGTTGCGCCACGAAACAGGCTTTGACACTGGGACATTTGAGAAGCTAGTGATGCCGATGCTGCGTCGCTACTTGTCATGGGTCCATTTACTACCAGCAAGCGCGAGCCATCACCATGCCCGCCTCGGAGGTCTGGCCATTCATGGCCTTGACGTGGCAACGATGGCCGCCCGGAATGCCCACAACGCCGTACTCGATTTCGACCCGGCCTACACACGGGATCTTGAGTTGCGCGCGAACCGTCGCAGCTTATGGCCTCTCGCAGCGGCTACAGCCGGGCTGCATCATGATCTGGGGAAGATCCTCATCGACCAGATCGTAACGTGCGCCGACACCGGTGAGGTATGGAACCCCTTCGTCAGCGACATGCTGTCGTGGTCCAAGAAGCAGAATGTGAAGCGCTACGCTGTTCGCTGGCGCGGCAACGATCGGCTACATCGTCACGAGTCCTTCGGCCTCTTCCTCATGGGCACGATCGCTGGCCAAGAGGTCCTTGGTAGCCTTGCTGGCCTCGGTAGGGACGTCATTGAAGCGGTGCTTATGTCCGTGAGCGGCGAGCGTGACGATCCTTCAGGCATGCGTCAGATGGTTCACCAGGCTGACGTTGCGAGCAGCAAATTGGACCGCGATTCCGGTCAGGCGTATTGGAGCGAAAGCAACGCAACAGCTGACCCGGTGCTCGGCCGACTGCTGGATGTGGCCGCTACACTCGTCCGAAAGCGGGTATGGAAAGTGAATACCCCTGGGCACCACCTGTGGGTCACCAGCTCCGGTGCCTATCTGATTTGGCCGCAGGCCTTTACGGCATTGCGGCAAGAATTGGTCAACAACCAAAATTCCGTCGGCATTCCCAACGATCCCACCGAGATCGCGGAGATGTTCCTTCGTGCGCGAATAGCCATGCCGCGTGAACTTTCCAACGGTCAGCGTGTGCCGTTGTGGTCCCTCCATCTTCCCGCGGGTGACAAGCCCGAGGTAGACGAAACATCACCTTTCGCTGTGATGATGGCCAAGCTCGGTGGCCACAGCAACGCTCTTTACATACCTGACCCAGGTTCGTTGATAGCTGGACTAGTGATCCCGGACGCTTCCGGTCTCCGCGTGGCGCGGGACCCGACGTTGCCGGAGACGATCATCCCTGCACAAGAATCCTCGGTACAAGAGTCGGACCCAGTCGACAACAATGAGGCGGTTAGCACTTCTGATTCCGAATCTCCATTGCCCGTGGAAACTCCGTTGGAATCTCCTGGAAGCGATCTGCCCTTGAGTCAGACGGAGCAACAGGATCGGTCAATCACTTCGATATCTGATGCCGGCAGGGCTTCGCGTGTTGAGCCCGCACAAGCAGCCAAAGAAAGGGCAAACCCATCGCTGCAGTTGCCTTTGGCGGAGAACACACCGGTAGAAACGATTGCTGGTGATGCCATGCAAATCCTCAATGCGGCGGGTCCCTTTGGTGTCGTTCTCGGTCGCATAGCCGACAGAATAGCGCTCGAACGCGAGAACTATCCGTCCCGTGACCGGCTGCAAATGAAGGGAACGACCTTGTTGATCCGCTGGCCTGATGCTGTGCGTGAAGAAGTGGCAGATGTCAGGGCACTCGCCGAGGCCATAGCGGCTAACCCCGAAATGCTTGGCACTATCAATGGGCAGGCGATAGACGTGGCAGGGGCAGGTATCACGAGCTGCGTCCGTGTTCGTGGCCAATCATGGAACGCGGTGCCTTTGAATAAAACCTTGTCGGAGGCCTTCAACAAGGTCGCGCGACGATTTGCGAAACCCGAATCAACGGACATCCCTGCGTGAAAGATAAGTCGGTCCGACAGAACTACGTAAACCCGTTTCGCCCTCACTTTGAACGGTCGGCTGCGATCGCATGGATGCTGGCGGCGACCCTCATGGTGATGGAGATGCTGGTGCCCGACGCACCACGACCCATACTTGCCGTGCTGGCGGTCATTTGCGGAGGGGCTGCAATTCCCTGGGTTCGGGCCTGGCTGCATCTGATGAATATGCGGGACCGGATGAATCACCGCGAGCTGACTGTCATGCCGATCAGCGAAGCGCGGCCGAAGTTCGACCCCTTGCACGCAAAGACGTGGATAGGTTGGGGTTTCAATTGGAATGCAGACGAGGCGCAACTGGCTCGTGAAGTGGTGCTTGCGGATCCTTCCAAGATCACCCAGGCCGAGGCGCTCGATGCTCCTGGACAGTCCTGGCTTCACGGCGTGGGGGCTGACGAAGAGCCGATCTACCTTCCCGTCGTGGACGAGCACACGCTGATCATCGCCATGACCCGTTGGGGCAAGACGGTCATGTATCGCAACCTCATTACACAAGCGGCGGCGCGTGGAGAGGCCGTATTTGTTTTTGACCCGAAGGGCGATAAGGGTCTCCTGGAGGCCTGCGAACAGGCATGCAGGGACATCGGCAAGAAACTGCTGGTATTTCACCCTGGCTTTCCCGCCACTTCGGTTCGATTAGATCCACTCAAAAACTTCGATGATGCGTCCGAGGTTGCGTCACGTGTGTCCGCGCTTCTGGGCCGATCGTCCAAAGATCAAGCCTTTACTTCATTTGCTTTCATGCAGCTGCACAACGTGGTCAACGGCATGCTCCTGGCTGGCAAGCGACCCACCCTAATCGCGATCAAGCGCTACCTCGACGGTAAACTTGAGAAGCTCTTGGTTGAAGCCATCACTGCGTTTTGCAATCGCCTATTTCAGGCTGATTGGGAGAAGGAGCTCGCCCCTTTCCGTCGAAGCGTAATGGGCCGCCGAAAAAGGGGGCCGGGAGACAATGACGGCGCGATGCTATTGACGGATGAGGAGGAAGCCCAAGCGCTGACCGCGTTCTACCGAGAGTGCATCCCCTCTGATCAAAGCAGCTCTGAAATCGATGGACTGATCGCCACCGTTGAGCACCCGGCCGAGCACCGCTCGAAGATGCTCACCTCCCTGATGCCAGTGCTGACCAAGCTCACCAGCGGGGCGCTCGCGCGGCTTCTGTCCACCGACATGACGGACCCGGGCGACAACCGCATTGTCACGGACACCGCGCGCATCATCGAGCAGCAGCAGGTGATCTACATCGGTTTGAATGCGCTTGGCAACGAAGATGTTGCCAACGCCATCGGCGAAATCCTTCTTGCGGATCTGGCGGCGGTCTGCGGCAGCCGCTACAACTACTCCAAGGACCGGAAGATTGTCTCCATATTCGTCGACGAAGCGCCCGAGATCCTCAACTCTGAGTTGATCAAGCTCCTCAACAAGGGTGGCGGCGCCGGTTTCCGGTTGACGCTCGCTACTCAGACGGTCTCCGACATCGTCGCCCGCCTAGGCGACAGCGCTATGGCAGAAAAGGTTCTTGGTAACATAGCCAACTTCATCTTTGGTCGCGTCACGGCGACGGAATCACAGGAGTACTTCTGCAATCGACTGCCGCGCGTGCCCATCAAAACGATGGTGCATTCACGCACTGTCACAAGCCCAACGCTCGACCCTTTGTCCTATTCAACAAGTCAAGGGGAGTCGCTGGACGTGAAACTTGAGCCACCCATCGAGCCGCCGATGCTGGGTTGCCTGCCCAAGTTGCATTTCTTCGCGCTCATAGGGTCGCGATTCGTCAAAGGCCGCATTCCTGTGATCATTCCCGATGCCCAATAGCAGCCAATCATCCATGCCTGTCTCGCCGCAACATGCTTATCTTGATCCGCCTGATAAGGTTCTCAAGCGGTTGCTCAAAGAACGCAACATCACGGAGCAGTACAACCACTGGACGAACCTCTGGATGATGATGCCTGCGGTGGCATATCGCCTCGCTACGGCGTTGACAGTGGCGATCCCCGAGCCCCAGCGAGCGGGTTGCCTGCTTGGCGTGTCCTATGCGGAAGGGGCGAGCGTGATTGACAACTGGTACGGCTCGAACAGCACGTTATTTCTCGTTCGTGACGCATTAAGGAAGATTTTCACGCGCAGCCTCGATGCGGCTCGCTACGTCGTGAAAGTCGACCAGGTCGAGTGGGAGCCTCGCCATCACGGCCCTTTGTCCCGGCTCATCGAGCAATTTCCCGATGGCGTCGTGACGGTGCATGAGAGGGAGGAGGGATTGGGCGAGTCGCTGATGGACATCCACCACCTGCTTGAGACACACGTTTACTGCCCGAAATGTGAGCTGACCCTACGCAGCTCATACAGATCATTGATGAACTTGCCTGGAGAAGCGTGATGCCCGGCGCAAGCAAGTCACCAACCCCGATTGCTTTTCGGTTGATGATCGCGTCCTTTTTCATCGCGATGTTTCTACCCCTGGTCGGGTCCACATTCGTCAACGGCCAGATCATGAAGGAGCAGAACCTGATCCTTGAGTGGTATGGACCCGCGCATGGAGCTGAGATCAATGCTCGTGCGGACGGCTGGTTCCGTCTTTGGGCCATGCGCACGGGCATGATGCAGGAAACGATCCACATGTTCGATCCAAAGACGACTGAAAAGCTCGCGACCGATACGGTGAGTGACGTCAAGCCCCTGATCATTCATGACTCGGCGCACCACTTCGACGACCTAAACGGGCCTGGGCAGGATCCGAACAACAATGACAAGAAGCCCGTTGGCTTTTGGTATTGGTGGATCACCGCGGCCTTTGCCCTTATCTATTTCGGGATGCTTAGACTCAGCACCTTTATCGTATGGCTGCCGATGATCATTCCGATCGGCGTGGCGATTCTTGTCACAGGCTCCACCGTTCGTAGGCTGAAGTGGCATAGCTTCGGCGGCGTCAACCCATTTCTCTATCGCGCTGGCGTGCGGATGACCAGTTGGATGTTCGGGATTGGGGTCGGTCTGATCTTCATGCCTGGTGCTTTGCCGCCGGTGACCCTTGCTCTCTCAGCGCTACTCTCTGTGACGGGTTACGCCATGGTGATGAGCAACTGGCAGAAGCCAGCGTAAGTTGACCAATTGTCGGCCTGGCGCACCACAGGTGATGCCATGGAGCCACAATCGAGATGGCCGTGGCATCATTCGCGTCTTTACAAACAGGGGGTACTCATGAATCAGAAGTTGTCAAAGTCGCATACGGTTTTCGGACTACTGGTTGGCTTAGGGGTGATTTGGTATTTGGCTGCCCATACCGGACAAAGTGACGCAGCGGCCGATCCTGCTACATCGGCCACTCTCGATGCCAACGCGGAGTTGTCAGCCAGCGACCTCGCTAAGCGTGCGGCTTCTGTCAAGAACGTCATCTCTGCGGCCGCTCCGTCCGACCAGAACGGGAACCACTTTGTTGTAGCTGTGAAACAGGATTCAATTTTCCAGGGCGCCCAGACCAGCAAGGATGTGCTGCACACAATCAGTAACCATGGCAGCAAAACCCCCTACGTGGGTGTTGAGATCCAAATGGTGGAGACCCTTGTCGATCGCTATGGTCGCAAGTCTGATGTGCCCATTCTGCAACTCGATCTCACGCGCGGCGACGTGGAGAAGTTCAACTACGACAACATCGTAGGTTGGGATGTGCTGAACGTCGCGCAGGTTGGTTCGCTCAATCCTGTCTCTGCGCAAATTGTCGCCCAGGAATGCGCACCGGATGATTCGAACGCGAAATACGCGGCCGCGTTCTGCAGCGCCGCCGGCGACGCGCTGCCCGTCCCGCCTGATGGCCTAGGTTCTAAATAAGCAGGGCAAAAAAAAGGGCGCATGGCGCCTTTTTTTTGACCGTGTTGCGGATGGCATCCCAATTGCGGATGGACCTCAGCAGCAATGTGACCGTCAGCGCAAGGCTAGGTCACCGTTTTGCAGGCCCATCTCCTTCAAGAAGACGCTCTCTGGTGCACCTTTGGTACCCGTGTAAGACACGGTGAGATGCGCGCGCGCTCGCGTCAGCCCTACGTAGCAGAGTCTGCGTTCCTCGGCGAGATCGCTTTTCCCGTGCGGGAGGACACCTTGTTGCATCGCTGGCATCCAAACGCGATCGAATTCCAACCCTTTGCTCGCGTGCAGCGTCAGCAATGCGATGCCTGATTTGGCGTCCTTGTCCTGGTCCGACTTCCTCATTGACTGCTCGATTTTCCGATAGATCTCGGCGAGAGACCCCTTCATTTTGTCGATGAGCCCAATGACATCGGTCAGGACCATGGGATTCGAGAATCCGTCGACACCAGGCGCTATGAAGTGAGCGCACGCTTTCACGAAGGTCATTGGATCGCCTTGCGTCAGCTTGCCGAGTCCCGCGAATTCACCCTTCATCTCGGCCCATATCCGAAGCTGTGCATCACCGAGCCCGCTGAGCCAGCCCTCCTTGCCAAGCAGTGCCTCGAATGCGCCGCCGGTGTTCTGGATCAGGTCTCGAGCTCCTTTGACTGCCGAGTAACTCATCCCTCGCGCGGCGAGTGCCATCGTAATGCCCGGTGGATCCTTACCGACAGCGGCTCCAATTAGTCCGCGGATCAAGCCAGGCACTCCGTCTGACCAAATGCTCCCGTCGACGCCACCGACGTAAGGGATCTCATTGCATTTCATGTGGGTTTCGAAGATGCGCAGAACATTGTTTGTGCGCGCAAGGATGGCCGCTGTCTGTCCTTTGGGCCGATCGTTGAGAATCTTTGAGGCCTCACGGACCTCGTCGTCTTGAGACGAGAAATCTCTCCGGTCCACATAGCCCTGTTGCGCGTTAGCGGTCTGGATTGTTTTCGCGACACGAGTGGTGTTGTTGCCGATCAACCGTGCAGCATGAGCTACGACTGGCGCAGTGCATCGGTAGGTGGTGTCCAGCGTGATGATCTTGGCCCTCGATCGCTGGGCAAACAGCATCATGCCGTTGTAGCCCTTGGCGTGGCGAAAGCCGTAGATGCTCTGATCATCGTCGCCCACGCACGTGACGCGAACGCCGCTGGCCACGTGCTCCAGCACCCAGTCGACCTGTACGGCGTCACCGTCCTGGAACTCATCGACGAGGAGATCCGTGACACCGAGCGGCGCTATGCCGCCCCCTTGCATTCCCTGAACAGTGAATTCGATGATGTCTGCGAAATCGAACAGCTTCTGGGCCGTTAGCTGATTCTGATAGTGGTCGAGCGCGAATTTGGTCCTTTCGCCGTAGTCATCGGGCTGAACGTGCCCGCGATTGGCTTTGGCAAATTCGATTCCCCGTCTGAGCCGATCGCGATCGACGGCTACACGAAACTTCGCAATCGTCGCCTCCCAGGCCTTCGCTACGAGGATATGTGTGTGACCCTCGGTGGCGATCGTGAAAGGTCGCTTCCCATCTGTAGAGAGTACGTCTAGCTGTTTCAGGCACAACGAATGAAAGGTGCCGGCGTCGATTCGCGGACGGATGGCCTCGCCAAGCTTCTTCACCACTCGCTCTCGCATTTCTTCAGCGGCAGCACGGGTGAAGGTCACCGTGGCGAGGCGAGCTTTAGGATTGTCGCCGAGGATTTTCTTGGCCCGCTCGACGAGGGTATGGGTCTTACCGGAGCCGGGGCACGCCACTATCAGGCAATGCCCCGGTTCGTCGACCGCTGCCTGTTGGCCGCGGTTTAAGCTCACGCTACGGCTGCGGCGGCCGAAGACGGCTCATCGGAGGAGGTAGGTGCGCCTTCCTCGGAACTACCGTCATTGTCCGTGCTCGACGTGGCTTTGCTGGCACGCTTTGCTGAGGCGGTCTTCTTGCGCAGGGCAGCTTCTTCCGAAGCGCGCATATGGTCGGGCAGATCCTCAGCAAGCGCGCTCGCGCCGAAGTCCGGGGCCTCCGCTTCCATGCCGCCACGGGCATCGACGGATTCGATGATTTCGTCGGTCTTCTTGATTTTCGCCTCAAGGCGAGCGAGTTCACGTTCGTCCGTGATGCGCGCGCGATCGGCGTCAGCGCGCGCGCGAGCCTTCTTCAGCGAGATGAAGGAGCGCGTGTGCATTTCCCAGACGTCACGGGCCAGGTTGATGGCCCTCATGCGAACGGCAAAGACCGAACGCTTGAAGTTGATCTCGTTCATGAAACCTTCCAGCCACAGGCGGCCGAAGACCGTGATGACCTGGTCAGCCAACTGCAGCATTTGCACGTAAACGCGCGAGCGCGGCGTGAAAATGCGGATCTCGAAATCTTCGGGATTCGTGTAGGCGCCGGAGTCGAGTGGGCGCGCGTTGTCCTCGAGGATCTTGTTGGCGCGCGCAAGCTCCTGTTCCATGTAGGACTCGTAGGACTTCAGGAGCTTGTCCAACGATCCGTTGACCGCGAGAACGGCTTCATCATCCCGGGCGATCAGTGGAGCGATCAGCTCGGTCTCGAACAGAGCGAGCTGGCAACGCTCAAACGTCCGCTTGAATGCGATCTGGATCGCCAGGCAGCTCAGGGTGAGCTTCATCGGGAAGAAGAAGGTCGAGGATCGCGGCTCGAAGATAAAATCGTCGGCCTTGCGACCTGCGATCGTGGAGCGGCCCATGTCTCCCCGACGACGGGGCGCTACGGGTTCGGCGAAGCTCTGGCCAGCGGAAAGATGCTGACCTACAACTGCGAGTTGCTGATTCATTTGAAGTGTCCCTCTCGGGTCTGGTTGCGGTTCGTACAGATTGCAGCCATCCGGGACACGTCTTTGGCTCGCCCAGCCCCCTCTCAATCATGTTTTGCGGGCATAAAATCCGAAAACGGGGGTATTGACCTACGAGGACGGGTTGCCGCAGACTAAATGCGTGGGTTCGCCCGCCGTGACCCGCCCACGAGTGCGCGGTTGTTCTGGGCCCTCGCGGCCCCTGATTTTGCCTTCTGCGAAATCGTCTTGTACCCAAGTTACGTCCGGTCCTTGAGAGCTATGGGAAGCGTGCGTTGTCGCGCCCGCTCCCGATCGCTTTCCGACTACAGCGACGACGGTCCCTTCTCTAATGAGTTCCATCCGCCCTTGTGCGGAGAACGGTGCCGCGTCCGCTACGCGTCTTTCTTGGCTATTCCCTTGCGGTACCCGGCACATGTGCTGGAGTAAGGGCTGGAGGATTTATGGATATCAACATGCACACGATCCAGGGCCGTCTCGGTGATGACCCGAAGATCAGTCGTACCGCCCGCGGTGCATTCGCACGTCTGCGCGTCGTTACGAACTACAGCTACACCTCACCGACCACTGGTGAATTGATCAAAAAGACCACGGGACACACCGTGATCGTCATCGGTGACGATGTTGAATCCTTGGTTGGTGCTAGAAAGGGTGATGGTCTTTTCGTTGTTGGTTACCCGGAAGACCATGAGTTCACTGATGGCTCCGGCAAAAGGCGCTCCGAGCGTCAGCTGGTTGCACAAAGCATCAGCCGACCGCTTCAAGTTCTGCCAGCAAACAACGGTACGGATGCGCCACAAAGTCGTAGCCGTCCAGTTCAACAACCTGAAAGGACTGGAAACCAAGCTCCGAGAAATGAGCCTCCGGCCCGCACGTATCAAAACAATCAGTCGCGGCACATGCCTTCGTCTTATGCCGATCCGGCTGACGACGCAGGACATGATCCCGTCGCCCATCAGCCGCAGCAAGCGCGTGGATATCCGCAACGACCGGCAAGTGATTCGTCGGCACAGCGTGGATCCTTCGAGCGTAACGATCGGCAACAGGCGCCAGTGGCGCAGGTAGCCCGTCAGCAAGCGGTTCGCAACGAACTTCCGCCCATCCAAGATTTCGATGAATTCGCGGAAATGGACAGTCAATTAATGGGAGACAGCTATGTCAGCGGTCGTTGAAATATTTGAAGATGGCGCGTTCAAGAAGTACAAGCGGTTTTCAACCCGTCTGCCTCTCTTCCATGAGATGTTCCCGATCAAGGAAGGCTGGCGTCACTTGCATGAAGCACAGGACGCATCAGCAATGGTTCCCCAGTTGACCGCACTGCATTTGGCAGCGTTGTCAGCAGGTAAGAATCCTACTGAAGTGGGCTTGCCTCCGTTGCCGCGTGGCATGGTCTTCACAGCGCGATTGATCAATCCACAGGGAGAGGAGGTCGCGTCGGGATCTGCAATTTCCATGTCGATGGATCTGTTCTCACCGCGTTTTGGCTCGGACTTTGGGGGTAGGGACTCATTCCTCCCGCGCAAAGACTTCGAGTCGGGTGAGACAGCGGCATTCCAGCGCTTGCTGGCGGCCGTTGGTATCGGTGGCGAAATGTTCGACGCCGACGAAGACCAGACCATTGCTGCGATGGGACTCAAGACCAAGACCGGGCAGCAAGAGTCTGCTCTTACGGCAGTTGCCTCTGTGTCACCGATTCGTTCGTCCATCCCGGACGAGCAGCGGCCATTTGAGTCAGCAGTTGCAGGAGAGCTGCCGGACCCCATTGCACCACTGGACGCCTTCGCGAGCATCAGTGCGGAAGAAGTACCGGAGACCGGAGTCTTCCGCCGGACTGAAGCCGTCGAACAACCCGTCAAAGTGGTCGTGGAGCCCGTCGTCGAGAATGTCTCCTCGCCATCGGTAGTTGAAGCAAGCACCAAAGAGCCAGTCATTGCTGGACAGTCGGCACAATCGTCCAACCAGCCATCCATCGGACCTGGCGGCGCGCGCGGTCCGAGTGACATTCAGCGATTGGCGGCATTGGTCAGGCAGATCGTCGTATTGGGCCGCCAGGCCAAGACGCATGCCAATGCGGTGTCCACGATTGAGGAAGCGAACGAAGAACTTGATCGTCTGACGACGCTGCTGAGCAGCTAACGCCGAATGACCATCACATCCCCGGAGGGAAGCCCCTTCTGGGGCTGACTCTCCTTAAAAATTACCCTTTGAAGGAGAGAAACAATGAGCCAGTTAGTGATTCGCCCATCGGCGATCATCCAGTACTGGGGGTGTGGTGAGGCGTATCGCCTTATGACAACCCTCAGGATCAGCTCCATCGGAACCAGTCACGCATTGGCGTTCGGTACGGCTGGTCACAAGTCCGCACTTCCTTTCGTTGCCGCACATGCTCAGGGTGAAACCGTAGATACGGTCGCTCTGTTCGAAGCGGCGTGGCAGGAGCAGCTGGACAACAAGGTTCTGCGCTTCTCCTCGCGCGACGCGAAGGATTTGCTGGACATCGGTAAGAAGCTGGCCGCCCAATTTCCTGATGCTTGGAATGCAACGGGGCTAAAGGCAGTCACGACTCCGACTGGCGTGCTTGTCGAGAATCGCTTGCGGCTCAAACTGCCTGACGATGTCATTCTGTCCGGGGAACCGGACATCGTGGCAACTAAGGCGGACGATCCGGATGGCGATCTGGTCATACCGGACTTGAAGTTCCCGTCCGGGGCAGCCTTCGATGGCTTCGCGATCGCGAGCGAACAGCTGACGGCATACCAGACGTTGCTCCAGTTCAACTTAGACCGATTTGGTCTGAAGGGGCGGCGGATAGGCCAAGTCGGATTCATCGAAGGCATCAAGAAGAAAGGTGCTGCATGGGCCAAGATGCAGCTGGCCGATGCGCGAACCGACGAGCAGATGGGTGAGTACGCATCCAAGGTGAGTTTGACGGCGGCACTGATTCGCAAGGGACACTTTCCCAAGCAATCTGGCTCAGCCTACAACAGCCCGTGCGCGACTTGCGACGTCGCAAATTTGTGCCTGAGGAAGGATTCGACTGGGCTGACATCGCCTCTCGGATCCGTTTCTGAACTCATTGCTGCGAAACCGACAAGTCTCGCGGCGTAATTTTGACGACCCAACGAAGCCTCGAAGCGGATTTATCCGCTCCGAGGTTTTTTTTTGCTCGTAGAACGTGCTTGAGAAGGGGGTTTGCTGGCTAGAGTCCGGAAATTCTTCCATCAACATAGTCACTACTGGCAGCCGCGCTTCGTGGCTGACGTGATATGTCGAGGACAGAGGACGATGGTCAACCCACTTACACGAAATGGTGCTACTCCGGTGGCCCGTTTCAAAAGCGCTCTAGCCTTCGCGATCCTCATCGGGCTAAGCGTGGCCAGCGTCCATGCACAGACGGCGCCCGTTTCGGAAAGCGCGCCGTCTTGGGCCGACCCTGTCGACGATGTGACGGGTCAGGTTGCGTCTCCAGTCGCGAACGCCACGGTCACGCACGCATTCCCGGCACAAATAATGGCGCCCACGTCCCCAATCGCCGTGCAGCCTCCGGTCGCTCACGTCGCGCAGACGGCTCCACTTCGTCCTACCCAGACCAACGGAATGGCTTCGATCGGAGGTGCGTGCTCGACCAACGGGTTGCTGGCTCAAGGAATCGGTGGCAGTGGCCTGCTCCATTGCAGCGGCGGCGTATGGTCGGTCAATGCGGTAACGACGGAGCAAGCCACTCCCGTCGCAGCGGTGCCGAATTGGAATTCAGGAACATCCACATCGCTTCGCGGTGTGACCCAGGAATGGGCAAAGCAAGCCGGTTGGCGCGTGGTCTGGCACGCCACTGACCGCCAACTCGACGCTGCCGTGGGTTTCTCTGGCTCATTCTCGGATGCTATTCACGGCCTTTTTGGCCTGTATGCACAGAAGAAGCAGCCCCTTTATGTCGACAGCTACCCCAATCAGATGCCGCCGTTGGTGGTCATCACGGAGGCCTTGTAAATGCTCAGCAAGATCACACTCGCCAAACGGACGCTCTCCGTCATTATTCCCATCCTGCTGTGCGCTTGCGCCAATCCGGTCAAGAAGTCCATGGCTGAAGTGGACGAGCACACCGTCGAAGCGATGAGCATGGTGCATACCATGCAAAGCGGCACCTCAACGGTGCGTGACACGGTGATGGTCCATGATGACCAATGGGTCGATCCAACGCCGATCGCGATGGACGAGTCCAAGTCAGCACCGCAACTGGAGTGCATCGAGAACTTCCATCCGCGACGACTGCTGGATGCCGACGAGTTTGCTCAGATCGTCGGAAAGGATTGCAACATCGTCGTGCACATCACGGCCGACGCCCGCCGGCGCTTGTCTGGCATGGGCGATCCCAGTGGAACCGGGGCAGGCGCAGGCGCGGGGCCGATCGCACCCACAGCGTTTGGTCCAGGCGGAGCGATTCTTCCAGGCATCCCTAGCGCCGGCATCAACAGTCAGCAGACTGGCAGCATGGGCAATGCTCGGCACCAGGTCGATGTGAACTACAACGGACCACTGTCAGGGTTGCTTGATGAAGCGACTGCCCAGCTTGGCCTGAACTGGAAAGTCAATAACGGTGTGGTGGATATCTTCTACACCGAGAGCAAAACCTTCCGCATTGACATGATCCCGACGGCAACATCGATGTCGTCGTCAGTGATGTCCGGAACGTCTGCGCAGGCAGGTATTTCGTCAGCCGGTGGCGCAGGTGGTGGCTCTGGCAGCAGCAGCGGCGGTGTGACCGGCACTTCCGGAACCACGCAGCAAACCGACGTCACTCTGACCAACGATCCGCGGAAAGACTTCGAGCTGACACTGAAGAGCATGGTGTCGAGCTTGGGACAGATTGGTCCGCTGACGTCGACCGGCACCATCACCGTGACCGACACGCCTGACGTTCTGAATGCCATTCAGTCCTTTGTGGACTCGCAGAACGTCATCCTGACGAAGCAGGTCCTGCTCAACGTGCGCGTACTCAGCGTCACGCTGAACAACAACGATCAGTACGGAATCAACTGGGGCCTGGTGTTCAAGGATGTATCCGGCAAGTACGGATTCAATCTTGCAAACACGTTCTCCACGCTCCCGAACGCTGTGAGCGGCACGATCAATATCCTGAATACGGCAACGGGCCATACCGCCCAGTTCGCTGGGTCGTCGGCGATCATCAGTGCCCTTGCTGATCAGGGCAAAGTCTCGGTAGTGACATCGCCGTCGGCTACCACGCTCAACATGCAGCCGGTGATCGTGCAGGTCGCGACGCAGACGGGTTATCTCGCCAGCACGTCGACCAGCCAGGTGGCTCAGGTTGGCAGTAGCACTGCTCTGCAGGCCGGCATGATCACGTCTGGTTTCAACATGAACCTGTTGCCGTACGTGTTGGGAGACGGCAAAACACTGCTCCTCCAATACAACATGAACCTGTCGTCCGCACCGACGTTGCGAACAGTGACTAGTAATGGTTCCAGCATCGAAATCCCGACGATGGACACAAAAATCCTTAGCCATAAGGTCCGTCTGGAAAGTGGGCAGACACTCGTGCTCAGCGGATTCGAGCAGTCCAACAACAACGGCGACAGCCAGGGTGTTGGCAGCTCGAGCTTTTGGTTTCTCGGCGGTGGTCTGACACGTACCGATAGCAAGGTGGTGCTCGTCGTCATGATCACCCCCATCGTTTCCAACTGAGGCGAGGCCAAACATGAGCAAGAAACTGCTTCTTCTTTTGTTGTCGGTCTCTGCGACCACGGCTTCGGCTCAAAGCATGATGCAGGCGCAGTTTGGTGCACCGCTGGGCGCACCTGTAGCCGCGCCCCAGGATGTGCCCAAGGAAACCCTTTCACAGCTCACCAGTGAAACGGTTTTGCTTAAGGCGAAGGCCGCGGAGGCCACGGCAAGAGCACTGTCCGAGGGCGGCACGACCGGCGGCCAGTCGACAGGACCTGTGGTCAACCATGAAGAAATCGAAGCACCGACCGTGCTCGGAGTCTTTGGTCCATCCACTGCCACCTATGCCCGCGTGGGAATGCCCGACGGAACGCATGTGGACGCACCCTCGGGTCAAGTACTTCCCGGAGGCCACTGGCGTGTGGAGATCTCTGACGGCGCAGTGCGTTTGATCCCAGTGACAGGCGAGCCTCGGTCGAAATCCGCTGGTAAGGCGACGACGAGGAAGCAGTAATGGCGGCTGCATTTGGCGAACAATTTGATCTGCGCGACAAGCTGCGCATCGAGGCGGTTGACCTCGGTGGACAGCGCTACGTGGCAGGTTTGTATTGGGAACGTCTGGTTTCCTTCTCAGGACACTTGAGGACAATCCGAATCAGAGGCGCCGATCAGGGCTTCGATTCGGCCGCCCTGTGGCGCTCCAATGCCGTACTTCAGGCTGGCTACGGCGTGGCATCTCGAGGCGCGGTTCCTGGCGCGAAGTCCCTGGCCATCGCCTTGTGCCTCCTGGCAGGTGGTGATGCACTGATTTGCGTGAAGCTGTCTGACGACCGCTATGCGATGGTGGGCGCTCACGACGAAGCGATCCAGGCTGGCTCCGACTTCATCGGCACCAAAGACGAAGTGAGAGAGCTCTTCGAGTCGCAGCTGGAAGCGCTGACGACCTTCGGTCATACCTATAAGCGTCTGATCGCACCATCTGAGATCCATGAGGGGGCCGAAGATCTCGACCTTCTCACCAGCCTGCAGAGCAACTCGAAGCAGGCGCGTGCCCTGCGTAAAGCATCACCGTCGAAAGACATGGGCCTGCTGATCAGCTTGACCAAGGCTACTGGTCCGGCCACTCGGCGAGGTCTATATCTTGGTCTTGCGGTCGCCGGTCTAGTGGTCATCGGCGGCATCGCTTTCTACGTTGATCAAGCGCACAACGCCCGATTGCGGGAGCAGGCGCGTGAACAAGCAGCGGCGCTTGTGGCTGCAGCAAAGGCTAAAGCTGACCTCGACGCTAAAGCGGTGCCGCCTCCGGTGAAACCGTGGAGCCAACAGACCACGGTGACCAACATGGTTGCCTTATGCAGCGCGCAAATGAACAAACTGCCAATCTCTGTGGGCGGTTGGATGCTGGACAACGCGACGTGTCAGTACGGCACCATGAACGCTGTCTATCTTCGCAAAGACAACGCTACTGACGACGACTTCACCGTAGCCCTTCAGAAGACATTGGGGCTGCTCCCGAATATGAGCTTGAATGGCGATCAGGCAGGGGTGAGTGTGGGCTTCGAGGTCCCGCCGAAGTCATCAGAAGAGCTGATCGGATTCGACGTAGCGACATCATCTCTTTCGAGTCATTTCCAGGCGATCAATGTCGCCGCAACGATTGCGATCATTCCGCCACCAGCGGCGCCCCAAGGACAGCCGCCCTTGCCGCCGCCGTTATGGAAAACGCTCACGTGGTCGATTACGAACACGAACGTTACTGCCATAAACACCACCAATCACCTGAGCCTGCTGTTCGATCGCTTTGATGAGCCCGGATTGCGCATCGACTCCGTGTCGGTTTCTCGACTGGATGAGCCTCCTTTTCTCTCGTGGTCTGTGAGCGGACACCTCTATGCAAAATAAATCCGCGCGCTCCATGACCGTTCTTCTCTCGCTGTTCGTTGCGTCGACGACATGCAGCCGCGCCTCCGCTGGCGAGGTAGTCACGCTGGGGCAGCTTGCCGACGCAACGGCAACCCTGGTCATCGCTAACGCTGAGGCAGCAAAAGTAGTTGCATCCTCTGCGGGCACGACCTCAGGGCAGATTTCGACTTCCGCGCATCCGCTCGTCGGCGCGCTAAAGGGAGCCCCTGTAATCGCCCAGGTGACCAAGGCCAATGGAGTGACGTACACGTCAATCCGATTCGCCGATGGTTCGGTCAGCGATGCGGCAGTAGGCGACAAAATCAAAGGTGGCTACGTTGCCAGGTTCGCCGCTGATGGTGCGGTTGTTCTCGTGGACGCGATTGGTCGCGTCGTCAGCATCTACAACGCAAACGCTTCTGCCGCGGCCGAGCCAGAGGCTGGCCATGAGTCTGCGATCCCTGCACCACCACCGCAGATGGGGCCTTTGCCATTAGGTCCACCCATGCGCGCCGGGGGACCGCAACGATGAACGCGGCGCTTCAGCCCGCCAACGCTGTGATGCCCCCCGTCATACCTAAAGAGATGGCGCAAGCGGATGGTGATATCCGCGTGCTCTATCCGCGCGTGCTATCGGCTGAGGCTGGCAACTACAAGTTGAATGATCCACGTGCACGCGAGTTGATGTGTTTGTTGTCGAATCGCGACGGAACCTCTGCGGTGCTGCTGATTTCAGCGACTCACATGAGGGACTCGGTCGTCAGTAGCGTCGCTGAATACCGACAGCTTCTGCAGCTACATGGTCTCAAGTTCAAGATGATCAACTCGACGGTCAGCGAGATCGCTGACCACTATAAGGCTGGCGACAGTCAGGACAGTGAGTCGCTCGCCAGTTCGAGTCAACAAGAGACCGTGTTGCGCTACATCCGCAACGCCGCTAAGCAAAACGCTTCTGACGTCAAATTCCAAATCGGCGGCGAGTGGTGCCGCGTCCGATACAAGGTGCATGGTCGTTCGAAGACGGCGCACGAGATCAAAAGCTCCGAGGGTTATCAGCTCGTCCGGGCAATGTTCAACACCATGACTGAACAGGGCTCAGGGCAAGGCAATCTGAATGAGTCAACGATGCAAGACGGACAACTGCGCGCCGATTATGCGGTGGCATGCGGTCTTGCAGGCTCGCGAATTGCCACACGCCCCGCAAAGAACCGCGGTCTGCTTGTCACGTTGCGCTTGCTTTACCCCGAGCGCAAGGAAGTAGCGAGCCTTGATTCCCTCGGATACACGCCGCCGCAGCGCAAGCAAATCAACCATATGCTCCGGCGCCGGTTTGGCATCAACATCATCACGGGTGTTACGGGCAGTGGTAAGTCGACCACCCTGGTCGCCTGCATGGATCACAAGCTGCGTTCCGAAAATCAGGAGCTCGACCTGATTACGATCGAGGAGCCGATCGAGTACGACATTCCCGGCGTGGGTGGGATGCAGACCCAGCTGACATTCGCCGCAAACGACCCCGAGGCGCGCCGCACAGCGTGGGATGAGAATCTGCGCAACTGCCTTCGTCACGCCCCCGACATTCTGATGCCTGGTGAGCTGCGTGACGGGCGAGGTGCGGTAACCGCCTTCAACACAGCGCTGTCTGGACATGCTGTCTGGACAACCTTGCACACGTTTGACGTCTTCTCTGTGGTCAAGCGTCTGATCGGCATGGGCGTGGACCCGGATCTTGTCACCAACCCCGCGCTCCTCACCGGGATCATCAACCAGTCCCTGGTTCGCGTTCTTTGCCCCCATTGCAAGGTGCTAATGAAGGACCACATCGACACGATCGATGAGGACTTGCTGGAGCGACTGCGGCCGCGTGTGCGCGATCTGAGCGAGGTGTACATCGTCGGTGCTGGTTGCCCACATTGCCGGTTTACAGGGGTAACAGGTCGAGAACTCGCTGCTGAAGTTTTAGTCCCCAATGCGACGCTCATGCAGGTCTACAACAGACCCGATGGCGGCATGCTCGCTGCGCGCATTTTTTGGGTGAAGGAGCAAAACGGCATGACCAAGATGGCGCATGCCATCTCCAAAATTGCTGAGGGACGTGTCGATCCACGACATGTCGAGAAAGACATCGACCCTCTTGACACTGACGAAATCAACCTAGGAATTGCTCCATGTCTCTGAGTAGCCTCTGGGAATCGTTCAAGCATGGCTACACCCGCTTCGAATTTAACAGCGAGTTGCGCACCGACTTTTATGAGCAGATCACCCAGCTCTATGGGAACGGTATCAAGCTTGAAGAAGCGATGAAGCGTATCTACCTTGTCGCCAGTGACGGGAAACCCAATCCAACCAGCGCCACCGCCGTAGTCGCACGTGAATGCATCGCCGGCCTAACAACCGGAGGCAAGTTTGCCGACGTTATAGGTAAGTGGGTCAGCGCCGATGAAGCGTCGGTGATCGCGGCTGGAGAGGATGCCGGGCAGATCTTGGAGGCCTTCGAGAGGGTGAACAAGAGCATGAAGCGCCGCAAGAAACTCATTGCCGGCGTCTGGATCCCGCTGGCGCTTCCAACGATGTTGATGGTTGTGATCTTTGGCATTCTCATCTTCTCGGCTTTCTACTTCTGTCCTCAGCTGTTGACCTTGGCACCCCTTGATGCCTGGAAAGGTTTGACCTACGACCTGATGCTTATCTCCGGGGTGATCGGAGATTGGTGGTGGCTGATGGTGGGAAGTGTCATCGCAGGCATCATTTTCTTCGTATGGTCCCTGGGCAGGTGGCGCGGTGGCGAGCGCGATTGGGTTGCCATTAAACAGGAAGCGCTTCGGAATCCAGACTATGTGCTGCCGATGACGCTGCGGGATCGCTTTGACAAATTCGCCCCTTATTCCATCTACCGCATCTATATGGCGTCAGTTTTCATCGACAACGTGGTGCAGATGCAGAGCCAGGGCTTAGCGCTTCCACAAACCTTGGAGAGCATCCGCCGCTTCGCTTCGCCGTGGTTGCAAGAAAAGATCGATGACACGTTGTGGGGAGTCAATCGTGGGCTGCGCTTAGGCGACGCTCTGGCGGCCGCCGGTCATCACTTTCCTGACAAGGGCACGATCTCTTTTTTGCAGGTTCTTGAAGAAGCCGACAGTACCGGCGCGGCTCTTGAAAAGTTCTCGGGACGCTGGATCAAACGCAACACAGTCAAAGTTGGCCAGGCTGCGAGATGGCTCCGAATCATCTGCATGCTTGCGGCCGGCCTGATCCTCGCCCTCTTCTATGGGGCGGTGTACGGAATCTCGCAAATGTCCACCGGGCGATAGGGGGTAAGTCCATGGTGCCGTAATTAACTTGAATCGATCTCCGACTACCACAGTCAAAACAATCACTCGCTCACTCAATAAGGAAATTACATGCATACCAATCGTCGTTTTGGAAAGAAGAATCAGGGTGGCTTCAGCCTCCTTGAGCTGGCAGTGGTCATTGCTGTGATCGCGATTCTCGTGATCATCGTGGTGAAGACTTCGAGCTCGGTCAGTTCGACGCGCAAAGCCTCTGCTGAGGTGTCGGGCCTGTCGACACTTATTCAGAACTCCAAGCAATACAAGACTGGTGGATCTTACGGGGTAGCCCTCGTCCTGGATCCGATCCTCATCGCAGCCAATCAGGTCCCCGGCCAGGTCACCGTCTCTGGCGCTGCTCTCCTCAACCAGTGGGGTGGCGCGATCACCATCACTGGTAACGCGGCCTCGTTGAGTGTTTCGGATGCGGGTGTGTCAGCGGATGCCTGTGAAGCCGTTGTCACGGGTGCTGGCTCTACAGATCCGACGATGGTCACCACTGTTGGTGGCACGGTGGCTGTTGTCGCCAACGGTCAAATCTCCGCGGCGGCAGCTGCGACCGCCTGCGGTACCGGCACCGTGACAATCGTCATCACTACCACGTCCTGATATCTAGTTCCGGTGCGTAGAACCTCCGGCAGTTCATCGCCGGGGGTTCCAATAAAGACAAATCTGGGGCGTTCTTATGATCGACACAAAGATCTCAAGCCGTAAACATCAGCGTGGTTTCTCGCTGCTTGAGCTCGCAATAGTTATTGCTGTGATCGCGGTCCTCGTGATCTTCGTCGTGAGAACTTCAAGCTCGGTCAGTTCGACACGCAAGGCCTCCGCGGAGGTGAAAGGTTTGGCTGCACTCATTCAGAGCGCTAAGACGTACAAGACCGGTGGTATTTACGGTGCCGGTTCTCTTGTTCCGTCGCTCATCGCTGGCAACCAGATTCCAGGTGAGGTCGCCAAAGTAGGAGCCGCTCTGAATAATCAGTGGGGCGGTGCGATCACCATTGTCGGCGCCGGGACACTTCTAACGGTGCAGGACACTGCTGTTTCTGGCGATGCCTGTGAAGCTGTCGTCATGGGGATTGGTGGCGGTGATTCGACCATGGTGACCACTGTCGGAGGAAATGTTGCTGTCGTCGCCAATAACGCGGTGTCGGCGACTGCAGCAGAGACCGCTTGTGGTACAGGCGCGCAAACCATCGTGATCACCACTTCGGCTTGATTGGCACTGTGACTACCAGTCGATAAATACTCTCAGCAACAGTCTTCACTCAACAACAAATCCCGTGGGCCAATTATGAAGGGCACAAAGAGTTCAGTAAATAAATCACAGCGTGGTGTTTCGCTGATTGAACTTGCGTTCGTTCTAGCCACCGTTTCGATCATTGTGATGGCGATCCTCAAGAGTTCAGGCACCGTCGGCTCGTCGCGTAGCGAATCGGATGAAGTGCAAGCTCTGTCAACTCTGGTTCAGAACGCGAAGCAGCTTAAATCTGGCGGACTTTATCCAACGGGCACCTTAGTTTCACTCCTGATCGCTGAGGGTCAGATGCCGCCTTCGATTACGGTCCTCCCTGGCGGTGGCCTTCAAAATCAGTTTGGGGGCAGCATTACGGTCTCGGGAAATAGCTCGCTTTTGGTTGTTAATGATTTATCTATCCCTGCCTACGCCTGTGAAGCTGTGGTTGAGGGTTTAGCCACTACTGACAGCTCTATGACGCTTATTGTTGGTGGCAACACAGTCGCGATAACCAACGGCGGCGTTACAGCCAGTGCTGCACAGACTGCGTGCGGCGCTGGCACCGTGTCGATCACATTCAATACCTCTAGCTGAGCCTTTGCATTCGCTCACCTATCCGAGTTGAGCAGCCTCAGAAGCAGTTCGATTTACTACACACTCAAGGGTTACCCAATGATAGTCACACGGTTGACGACTCGAAGCTCTCAAAAAGGATTCTCGCTGCTAGAGCTGGCGATCGTGTTGGTTGTCGTAAGCATCATGGTCATTGGCCTGGTGCAATGGCAGATCGCCGCAGCAAAGACGGGGGTGTACGCCACGGTCGCACGTCAGACGCGCGCGGTAGCGGAAGCGGGGTTGCGTTACACCACAGCGAACAACGCGAGCCTTCTTCTCACGACAGGACCCACCACGCCGGTAACCGTCTCAGTGGCCACTTTAGAGGCTGGTGCATATCTCCAGGCGAACACTGCTCTCAACAACAGCTATGGACAGACCTACGAGCTAGTGATCACCCAGGATGCGAGCGGCAACTTGCTTCCGATCGTGTCCAGCATTGGTGGACTGGCGATGTCTGACGGTGACGTCCGCAGTATCGCAACGGCTATCACGCAGGATGGTGGTGCCGGCGGATTCATTGCGAACGTCAACGCCGACACGCCGGGTCCAACTTTTGCCGTTGGTAACTCCGGCATGAAGGTGCTGCTGTCAAACTATGGTTTGGCCCCAGGCGCCGGGCATGTGATCGACGCTGTGTTCTTCGAGCAGCAGGCCGCGCAAACCAACGTCGATACGTCCTTGCATCGCGTTGCTGACGCGAATTCACCAGCCGATAACACCATGTCCACCTCGTTGAACATGGGGACGAACACGATCACCAACGCCGGCAACATTTCGTCGAACAACAGCATCGGCACTTCCGGGCTGAGCGCTACCTCCGGGTATCCGGCCACCTGGGCCGGCGGTGTTCACACATTTGATCTCTATGCTGAAGACAATATCGGTGTGGGTACTGGCGGCGCGCTCGCTCTGCAGCTGTCCACAAGCGGCGATATTTATAGCAACGGCGGCTGGTATCGATCCACCGGTTCAACGGGCTGGTACAGCACTACCTATGGTGGTGGCATCTACATGATCGATGCCAACTGGCTTCGTGTGTACAACAACAAGGGCATATATACGGCCGGACAGATCCAAGGCGGCACGATGGTCTCCAATGGACGCCTTGACGCCCAAGAGTTTGCCGAAATTGATGGCACCGCCACCATCGGCAACAGCTGCTCTCCGAACGGGTTGCTTGCACAGGCTGTTGGTGGTTCCGGCATGGTCCAGTGCAAAGCCGGCGTGTGGTCGCTGCTTGCTGGTCTACGCTCGACAGTCCAAGTTGTATCAGGGCAAATCTGTGGCACGCCGGGAGGCAACATGGTCGCCTCATGTCCTGCCGGTTACATGATCACTGGTGGCGGCTTCCAGCTGACTGCGTACAGCCCAGTGGGTAGCAACGCGGTGCCAGCACCCTACAACAGTATTCCTAGTGGCAACGGGTGGCTCATTTCCACTTCGTCCGTGTCAGGAAACTCGTGCTTCGTTGCCTATGCGATCTGCGGTCAATGAGTAAGCGGGATAGATTCGCCTCCCGCTTGGTCGCGGCTGGACTGCTCGCACTTATGTGCACGGTGGGCTCTGCCTACGCGCAAGTGTCCAACCGCGACCAGTGCATAGCTGGCGCCGCCGCACATTACCTTGTGCATCCGTACCTGATCAGGGCTGTTCTTCGGCAGGAAGGTGGCCGGGTTGGCGCAGTGTCGTGGAATAAAAATCACACCTACGACATCGGGCCGATGCAAATCAACTCCGAGCACCTGGCGGAGTTGGCGCAATACGGAATCACCCGAGATGCCCTTCTCACGAACGAATGCCTGAACATCTTGATCGGTACCTGGTACCTCAAGCGCGAGCTCGTCGCGACCCCGAATCTGTGGGTTGGCATCGGCAACTATCACTCCCACACGGCCAGCCTCAACACCGAATACCAGTGGGATGTTTGGAAGCGCTTGCGAGAAGTTGAAAACGGGCAGTAGCGCACGTCCAGGCTCGACATTGAGCCTTTTGTTTCCGTTCGTTCGGCCGCTAACGAAGGAGTGATTTCGCCCCCTTGCGCCAATCGCGAACCATGTTTATCTGGATTTACCTACCCAAGGAGCTTCACCAATGAATCTGTATAACCGTCGTGTTCTGGCCGTCGCACTGGCCTCTGCCATCTCCGCTTCGATGACTGCTTGCGGTGGTGGTGGCGGCAACACGAAGCCGACCACGCCGCCGCCGTCGACCCCGGTGACCCCGCCGGTTACTCCTCCGGTCACGCCGCCCGTTACGCCTCCCGTGACCCCGCCGGTTACGCCGCCGGTCACCACCACCTACAACCCGCTGCGTAGCGAACTCGATCCGGAAAATGTACCAGCCGCGTGGGCTGAGAATCAGAGTGGCACGGCGCTGTTGCAGGGTCAGGGCGTGAAGGTCGGCATCTTGGATTCAGGCGTTGACCCCACCAATGTCGCGCTGGCCGGTCGCATCACTTCGTTCCAGGATTTTGTTACCCCCGGCAACACCACGGCGACCGATGGCTTTGGTCACGGCACGGTCATGGCCGAGATCATCGGTGGCACAGCCAATGCGGATGGTTCGGGCGGCAACCAGTTCTACGGTGGTGTTGCGCCTCTGTCCGACCTCTACATCGCCCGAGTGGGTGACGACACCGGCACCATCCAGTCGTCGCTGGCCCCCGGCGCGCTGACTTCCTTGCTCAACCAAGGCGTGCGCCTGTTCAACATGTCCTTCGGCGAAGCCAGCATCGTGACGTCCGGTGCCGACGGCGTGGCGAGTGACCCCAATTCGGTGATTACCGAAGAGCATGGTTTCTACGCTCCCACCGTCGCCGCCGGCGGTCTGCTGGTCTGGGCCGCTGGTAATACGGGTGCCGCTCAGCCGAGCATGGAAGGCGGCATGCCCTATCTCGAACCCGATCTGCAGAAAGGTTGGCTGACCGTCGTCAACGTGTCGTTGAACAGCAGCGGCGTCGTGACGGGTCTGGATACTTCCACAGCAACGCCTTCCAATGCGTGCGGCGTGGCTGCGGCGTGGTGCTTGGCCGCTCCCGGCGACGTCTACTTCTCGCCGGTTGCTAACTCGACGTTTACCTCGGGCCATGCCGATGGCACCTCCAACGCGACGGCGATCGTCACCGGCGTAGCGGCTCTGGTCTGGCAGCAGTTCCCGTACTTCACCGGCAACAATGTGCAGGAGACGCTGCTGGGTACGGCTACGTCGCTGGGTAATCCGGCGCTGTACGGCTACGGCATGGTGAATGCGGCGAAGGCCGTCAACGGTCCGGGCGCCTTCGATTGGGGCGTCTTCGATGTGACCATGCCCGCCAATGCGACAGGCATCTTCTCCAATGCCATCACCGGTACTGGCAGCTTGCAGCTTGACGGTGAAGGTTCGCTGACGCTCACCGGCCAGAACACGTACAGCGGCGGCACTGTCGTCAACGGCGGCTGGCTGCAGGTGACCGGTTCCATCGGCAATCTGACGGTCGTCGGCGGCGGCGTGGAAGGCGGTGCCTCTGGCACCGGTGTTATCAACGGCAACGTGATCAATAGCGGCACCTTCGACAACACCGAGGGTAACGTGGCGATCAAGGGCAACTACACGGCGAACGGCACCAGCACCACCATGGTTCAGCTCGGCACACCGCTGACTGTTGCCGGCAGTGCCACGCTCAACGGCGGCACCCTGGCGCTGTCGGCCACGTCCAGCTACGTCGTCAAAGCTGTCGAGCCGGTACTGACCACTGGTACTGGAGTGACTGGCACCTTCACCTCGCTCGATCTGGGCACGGTCTTTTCGACCGGCACTCTGACCTACACGGCAAACGAGGTTGACGCGACGGTAACCCGTTCGTCGGTGGCGAACGTGGCATCCGAAGCACTGCCGGCCGCCGACTTCGCGACCCAGCAGACGGCTAAGAACATCCAGACGTCACTCCTGCAGGCTGACCAGTGGGCTGTGAACGACCCGACCGCGCATGCTCAGTTCCTGCAGTCGGCTACTGCCTTCCTGTCGGCTCCGAACATGGAAGTGGCGTCCGCGTCCATCAACAGCCTTTCGGGCCAGATCCACGCATCGTCGCAGGCCCTGAGCTTTCAGCAGGAAGGGATCGTTAACCGCACGCTGGCTGATCGCCTTTCCGATCCCGGCGCATCCAACCAGTCCGGTGCGTGGTTTCAGGGCACGGGTGTGAATGGCAACGTCAGCAGCGCCGGCTATGCCAGCGGCAAGTACAGCGGTGGCGGTGCGATGACCGGTTATGACCTGCCGCTGTCGCCGAACCTGATCGCCGGCGCCGCGCTGACCTGGAACAATCTGAGCGCAACCTACTCGGATGACACCGGCACCAGCACCACGCGCAGCAGCGGTTTCTCCCTGTACGGTCGCTACGCCGCAGGCAATGCCTACGTCACGGGCCGTGTCGGGCAGGACTGGCTCACCTCGGACGTGAACCGCTGGGCGCTGCTGGGCGATACCGTCAACACGATCGCCAGTCAGCGCAACGACCAGATGACGTCCGCTTACGGTGAGGCTGGCTATCACTTCACGTCAAACGGCACCTCGCTGACGCCGTTCGCTTCGCTCGGCTACGACCACTTGAATCGCGGCTCCATCAACGAATCGGGTGCGGGTGGCTTCGGCCTCACGGCTGGTAGCGAGGGCTTTGCTCAGACAGACGGCCAGGTCGGTGCACGACTGACTCGCGACTGGGTGTGGAGCGGTGGTCACACGTACCTGTCGGGCTATGCCCTCTACCAGCGCATCTTCAGCGGTAGCGATCTTGCCTTCAACGCTGCTTACGCCGGTGCACCAAATGCAACGTTCTCGGTCGAGGGTGTGAACTCGCCGCGCAACAGCGCGTGGGCCGGTCTGGGTGTGACGACGCAGTTGCGCGGTGGTTGGTCGTGGTTCCTCAATCTGGATGGCCAGGTATCGGGCGGCGATACGAACGCGAAGGTAGTTTCGGCGGGCGTGCGGGTCAGCCTGTAACCCTTCGAGTAACAGGGTCTCGGAGCATTTCGCTCCGAGGCTTTTTTTTTGCTCGTAGAACGTGCTTGAGAAGGGGGTTTGCTGGCAAGAGTTCGGAAATTCTTCCATCAACATAGTCACTACTGCCAGGTAGTGAGGGCGGTGCAGTCTCGGGTAGGGGCTGCATCGCTTTTTTTTTAATGAGTCTTGCCGCCTGGTGAGCATTTCGATCAGCCATCCGGAGAAAGGCTCATGCTTATCAAGTTCATGTTCACCGTCTTGCTTATGCTTATGCTTGGTGTGACGGGTACATTCCTGTCGCGCGGGGACACCACGCATTCGGTCTCTCAGGCCCAACAATTCGCCACCAACGCGATGGCGATGGGCAACTACGCCAGTCACTACGCGGCGGCCAATCAAGCCGCGGTCGGCTCGGTTACAGCCGCCACCATCGGCGCCCCGGCCTGGTACACCGGCTATCAGGGTTTGCTGACCTACGTGAACCTAGGCAACGCATACCTTTACGTTGCTCCGGGCGGCACAACGAGCCCACAGATCAGCCTGAACAGCGTCGCCGGGCCAGGTGTGCTTGCTGGCATCCAGACCAATGGCTCGCTGATTGACGGCACAGGGCGCGCCTTGCCGACGGCCGTGCCTATTCCGGCTGCCATTCCTAACGGCAGTATGGTGTTGGTCAGTCGCAATATGGTGCCGGCGTCCACAACTGCTACGACCGTTCGCACTCCGACTGGCGGAGGTCCGGCATTGCCACCGGGTGCGGCAATAGGGCCGCCGCTAGTTTTCACCAATTCACCAGGATCCCCCGTAGCCTGGAATCCTGTGACTCCGTATGCGCCATTCGCCACAGCGACACCGGTGCCGCCGCCGCCGCCGCCGCCGCCGCCGTACAACCCGTTGAACGATCCGACCCTTTGTATGGCGAACGGCGGAATGGTCTACACGGTCACCCCTGTGCAGATTGGAGCTGGTGCGTATGCCGTCGACGGTGTGAGTTCCTTTACCCAGCACTCAACGCCGCTTGGCTTCGCAACGGGCAGCTACACGGCATCAGTCAATTTTGATGGCAGCGCGGGGTCAGCAACCGTCCTGTGCACGGGGCCCGGTAACGATTTCTGCTCGGGCACACTCACTTTCACCGTTGGGCCGGGAACTTTTAATTTGGGTGTCCAAGCCAGTTCATGCCTAGCCGGCGACTGCGCGGCCGGGCAGGGTATCCGCGCAGCCAGCGGCACGGTTACGCAGGTCGGCTGCAACACCTGATGCATTGGGGCAGCTGACGCAAGGCGACCGCGTTTTCATTCCAGGGAGTTCGGCCAAAAAGCGGTGAGACTTTGGCGGTGGAGGGAGGGACTTTCACCGTCAAAGCCAAAGCTAATACGCCGCCACAACCCACCTGAGACGCCTGCTTTCGCTGGCCCTTATACAGAGCGCTTTCACGGGTTGCTTACCAGACAGTAGTGCGACGCCTTCGCATCGAGCGCCTCGCTCACTTGAGCGCATCAAGGCAAAGGCCGAGCAGAAACGGAAGGGAATCCGTCAGCACGCAGTTGCCGCTTCCGGTGAGCGAAACATCGCAAATACACAACTTTTGAGATCAAGAATGACCAATAACGCGCAACAGAGAATTTACAAGCGAAAAGCCATTGTCCTGGCCTTGATGCTTGCCGGCGTTTGCAGTCTCGCCATTGGGCAGACAACAACGCCAGTCACGACGGACACAAGCGGCAACACGACAGTTGGGCCGTGCGCGCCAACGGAGGGCACGGGCGCGAGTGATAATTTCGTCGCCTGCACACAGGGCGGGGGCACAACCTCGATGGGTGCCTACACGGCGAATAACATCGTAGTCGGCGGGGCGACGATTGGAGTTGGCGGGGGGGGGCAATACCAACAATAACATCAGCATCGGCAACAACAACTCGATTGCTTCGGACCCGGCGTTCGGAGGTAACAACAACAACATTCTGCTCGGCAACAACATAGGAGTGCAGGGTTCGCAGAACGTAGGCATTGGCTTTTCAGCGCTCAATGCCCAGGACGGCCAACTTGACATCGCCGTTGGATATGAGGCGTTGGCCCAACCAACGGGATCCAGCAACCAGTCAGTGGCATTGGGAGCGTATGCAGGTTACCAGGGCGGCCCCGCATCGGAGTCAACGTTTCTTGGATACCGATCTGGTGTCAATGTCGTTAGTGCCACCGCGAGCAACGTGATCGGTGAAAATGCGGCGACCTCGGCCACGCTGACCAATAGCGAGGCCATCGGTGCGCTCGCCGGTGACGGTGCGGTGTTGTCCAACTCGCAGTTGTTGGGTTTCGAAGCGGGCCTGGGATCGCAGCTCTCAAGCTCCCAAGCGATTGGCAACCAAGCCGGTGTATTGAGCAGCGGTTCGCTCGACGTCTATGTAGGTAACTTTGCCGGGTCGGGCGTAAACGGTAACAGCAACACGCTCATTGGGGCTCAACTTGCTCAAGGTGCCTCACGGTCGGTATCGGATGCCGTGTCGTTGGGCGACCAAACGACTCCCGCAAACCTAGGCGTCGTCGTCGGCGTTCTAGCGAGCGAATCCCAAGCGCAATCGGTCGTTGTTGGGTTCAACGCCTCGTCAACTGGTAGCAACAGCGTTGTGCTTGGTGCAGGCTCAACCGATGCTGGCCAGGCTAACGTCGTCTCCGTGGGCACCGCCTCGGCACAGCGCAAAATTGTGAACGTTGGGGCAGGATCAATTACCTCGACCAGCACCGATGCCGTCAACGGATCACAGCTCTTCACCATCAACCAAGCCGCCACCGCTGTGGGCAACAGCGTCACCACCTTGCAGGGCGATGCGCTGCTGTACAACCCGACGCTTTCGGCTTACGACGCGAGCAATGGCGGCGTAAACCAAAGGATCAGCAACGTTGCCGCCGGCACGGCTCTCACAGATGCCGTTGACGTCGGCCAGCTCGATGCGGTTGCCGCCACTGCCGGCAACGCAGTGCAGTACGACAACGTTGGCCAAAACAGCGTAACGCTCGGGGGTGTGGGATCGACGACCCCAGTCACGCTGACCAATGTCGCGGCCGGAAGCGTCACTTCGTCCAGCCTGGACGCAGTCAACGGGTCGCAGCTCTACGCGACAAACCAAACGGTTTCGGGGTTGTCGACCAACCTGACAGGAGTGGCCAATTCTGTTGCTGGGCTACAGAGCACGACGCTCCAGCGGAGTTCCAACGGCTATGATGCAAGTTATGCCGGGACGGCTCAGCAGATCCACAACCTGGCCGCGGGTACGTCGACGGCAGATGCAGTGAACGTTGGCCAGCTCGATGCTGTGGTTGCCACGGCCGGCAATGCGGTGCAGTACGACAACGTTGGCCAAAACATTGTCACCTTGGGCGGGGCAGTGGCTACTACGCCTGTCACAGTGACCAACCTCGCGCCTGGCTCTCTGAGCTCGGCCAGCACTGATGCGGTCAATGGCGCGCAGCTCTACGCCACGAACCAGGGCGTTCAAGGAAATACGCAAAGCATTGCTGGCCTGTCGTCGTCTGTGTCCAGTTTTGGCCAGAGCTTGACGACGCTGCAGGGCTCCGCATTGCAGTTCAACGGATCCGCCTATGACGCGAGTCAAAGTGGCATCGCGCAGCGAATCACCAATGTGGCGGCTGGCACTGGGCCAACGGATGCCGTCAACCTGGCACAGCTCAATGCAGCGTCGGCGAACCCTGGCATGAGCGTTCAATACGACTCGGCCGCACAGGCCAGCGTCACGCTCGGTGGTGTTGGATCTACCACCCCTGTGGCAGTGACCAATGTTGCTTCCGGACGACTCACTGCGTCCAGTACGGACGCAGTGAACGGTTCGCAGCTCTATGCAACGAACCAGGCAGTGGCCGCGAATACGACATCAATCTCTGGTCTGGAGTCCTCTTATGCAGGGCTGTCAGGCGGAGCGATAGGTTGGAACACGACGCTTAACGCATGGGATGCGAGCCATGGAAGCGTTTCGCCCCAGCGCATCAGCAACGTCGCCGCTGGAACTGCGACAACTGACGCGGTCGATGTTGGCCAGCTGGACACCGCGATCGCGCAATCCTCGGGTGGCGGCGGGAATACAAACCTCGCGTCGATGGCGTCGGCGATGGGTGGCGGAGCGAGCTATAGCGGGGGCGTTTTCGTGCCTCCCAGCTACACGATTCAAGGGGCCAAGTTCGCAAATGTCGGAGGCGCGCTGTCCGCCGTCGACGCCAACCTGACCATGTTGAACGGTGATGTAGCGACCCTGCAGTCGTCTTCGTTGGGCACCGCCTCTACCACGACAACAACCACCACAACCTCGCCCACCACCGGAGGCACTCAACCTGTGGTCACACAGGCGATCACTCTAGGCGGCTCGGAGGCCAGCGCCCCCGTGCAGCTTCGCAACGTCGCCACAGGCCAATCATCGACGGACGCTGTAAACGTTCAACAGGTCGACGTCGCCGTTAAAGCAGCTGAAAACTATGCCGACACTGTTTCCACGACCGCTGTGACCAATGCGAACAACTACACGAATTCGGTGGCTTCGAATCTTTCCGATCAGTTCAACCAGCAATTCACGCAGCTGAATCGAAAGGTCGCTCAGCAATGCGCGATGGGCTCCGCCATGACCAGCATGGTCGGTGCTGCCGCCGGCGCAACTGACGACGGTCGGGTCGCCGCCGGCGCCGGCATTTGCAGCGGCGGAGCAGGCGCATTAGCCGTGGGATACGCAACTCCTGTTGGTGAGCGTGTGCACCTGGACATGGGCGCGGCTTTCTCTGGCGGCCAGGGATCGATTGGCGTCGGCGTGGGCTGGGACGTTCCGTAGTCAGTATCGGGCGACCCGGCGCAAAAGCCGGGCCGCGCTAAATTTGCGACTGGCACAGCGGACCGATCATCGGTCCGTTTTGCTTTTCAGCACACCACCGAAGGGATGTCGGCCCAACGTGTCGTGAAGCATGCCGAAAGATTCTTCTGCCGCATGCCCCAGGCCGGCGCTTCCTTCCATCCGGTCGACGCGAAGCCTGCCGTGCCGCGGCCGAACTTCTGATTGATCCGATCTAACGTGACCATCAGTTTCTCATTGCCCTGGAGCGGCGAGCCGAACAAGTCGCTTTGCAGATCTTCCGGTCTTGCGAGATCCATCAGCGCCACACCTGCGCGCTTATACCCGCATCCCTTTCGCAGCAGATTGTCCAGCATCGATCTCACGGCGCCGAGAACGAGGCTGGTGTCTTGGGTGGCGTAGGGCAGCGTCAATGCTCGACTGGGATGATGCTGCTTTAATTCGGGGCGGTTGACGTCGGTGTTGGCAAAAACCCAGACGGCGCCGGCGGCCAGGCCGCGCGTGCGCATCTTCTCGCAGGCTCGCACGGTGAACGTGCTGATGGCCTGGGCCACGGCGGTTGGATCTTCCACGCGCGATCCGAAGCTTCTGGAGACCATGATCTGCTTGCGATCTGGCTCAATGTCCTCGAGCGACATGCACGCATGACCCTGCAACTCTCGCTGCGTGCGAGCCATCACCACGCCGAAGCGCGAAAGGATCAGGTCTGCCGGCGCGTCGCGCAGCTGCGCGGCAGTAGTGATTCCCATGCTGGCCAGCTTTGTTGTCGAGCGTTGACCGACTCCCCACACATCTTCGACCGGGAAGTCCTCGAGCGCAGCTGCACGATCGCCTGCATCGCTGAGATCGACCACTCCAGCACCCCGCTTCGCCAGGCGATTCGACAGCTTTGCCACCGTCTTCGTCGGTCCAAGTCCAATGCAGTTGGCCAGACCAGTCCAACGATGCACACGCTCGCGCAGCTCTTGTGCGAAGGCAACTCGGTCCGGCACGCCCGTAAAATTCAGCCAGCTTTCGTCAACCGAATATTGCTCGACTTGCGGAAGGGCATCTCGCAGGATCGACATGACCCTTCGACTCATGTCTCCGTACAGAGTGAAGTTCGCAGAACGCATCACTAACCCAGATCCACGGACGTACTCAGCGAGTTCATGTGCGGGCTGACCCATACGAATGCCCAAGGCTTTGGCCTCGGACGACCTCGAAATCGTGCACCCATCGTTGTTGGACAGTACGAGAACTGGACGGCCTCGCAGGCCAGGCGCGAAAACTTGTTCCACGGAAACGTAGAAGGCGTCTAAATCACACAGTGCGAACACGACCGCGTCCATCACGTTTGACTTCGCGCACCACACCCGTGACTACGAAGGCCTCGACCTCTATGTCCGGCCCGATTGTGATCGGTGGCGTGCCCGGCGCCGCCGAGTGCAGCTCGATTCCATGGCTTCGAATCTTGAGTGTCTTGCACGACGGGGCGTTGCCGTCCCAGATCGCGACGACCAGGTCACCGTCCTGCGGGGACAACGATCGGTCGACCACCAGGATATCGCCATCGAAGATACCGAGCCCACGCATCGAGGTGCCGCTGGCCCGGTAGAAAAAAGTGGCTGGCTCATTCCGTACCAGTAGCTGATTGAGGTCAAGCGCGTCCTCAGTAAAGTCTTCGGCCGGGGAAGGAAAGCCCAGCCGGGCTCTCACACCGCCGATCGGGCGCGGCCGGCGTGGCGGATCGACCGCAGCGCGCACGGCGGGTGGCAGGGAAGGCAAGTGGCTTGTCGATGACATGGCTGGCGAGAGTCGCGCGCACGGGTCGCGCCGGTTGAGACGGCCTATCAGGCTACTCCGAACTTGCCCATTTTGTTCTGGCATCATCGCGCGATGGCCTCGCCAGCGCCTGCCCAAACGTCGAGCTTGCGAAATTGCGCAAACTCGCAAACTCGCAAACTTTGCCTATTCCTCGGCGCCAAGAGCGTCGGGCAGCACTTCGGCGGCAACTTCCGGGGCCGCATCGCCCATACGCGCTTTATGTAGGAAAGCGGGCACCCGTAAGGCTCCAAGCCCACCACCCGTAATGCTCAATCCTGCCGCGGATAATCGTGGGCTCCGCGACCGATCAAACCTTCAAGCGGCCGAAGCAGCAGCCACCTGCCACCGACCAGTTAGGCACACGTTGAAGGTGGTCGCGATCTTGCTGGCCAGCTCGCCATAGGTCCCTGCTCGAGGATGCCTCTCTCGGTTGGATGCCGTGGCCAGGAGATCAACGCTGCGACCGCTGGCTGTAGAGCAGGCCTCAATGAACAGGCATGCACGAGGCGCGTCAAGGAAGAACCGCAGTTCGGCCCGAATGCTTGCCCCGTCGCCCGACTTTGCAAGACGTTCAATGGTGATGGGGAAGCTGTTGCAGCCGTCGGTCCGGATCAAGCGCAGATTCCGGTCGAAGTCGATGACCAGGTCATGCTGGTCCGGCACGTTCAGTTCTCGGCGCAGCACCGCGTCGATCTGTGCCACCACAATGCGAGCTTCCTTCGCGATGCCGGCGAGCAGCTCGCTTCGGAGGTACTTCCGATCGGACACGGTCGGTACCGATGCGACCTGCAGGCCGTCCTTGAAGACCATTTTGTATGGGCCGCATGGGTGAAATGACATGCCGACGTCGGCGTAGGACCGACCTCTCTTCTCACCACCGATGCCCTGGATGGCCGTCCACATGGCCTTCAAAAGTGGCAGGTTTGGGCTTGCGCTGGCCATAGTTACTCCGTGTTGTGGCCGCCAGTTCAACATCTAGCGCGGGTCTCGCAAGATGTGGCATACACCGGCTTTGGGGCACCGGTGCGATTCCTTGTTCTAACCTATTCAGGTCGGCCGACGACGGCGAACCTTGAGTCGTCGCTTGGCGTTTGGCTACCGGTTGGCGTACCTTCGGACTCTGAAGGGTTGTGTCATTCCTCTAAAGGCGGCGCTGGAGAGACCATGAACACTGAATCGACCACGACAAACATGCCCACCAAGAATGCGATCACTGCCCAGTGGCGCCAGGGTGTGTCGCTCATCGGCGTAGGGGCGTTCACCTTAGTCCTCTGCCTAGTCCTGCCGCCCGCAAACTTCAAATGGGCGCTTGTCGGCTTCAGCCTTCTCATCGCCATCGGAGGTGGATGGCACATCGACCAAGCCAACAAGAAGCTACGCAACTTGCCGAGCTAGCGCGCTTCCACCGCACCTGGATCACATGGTTCGATCAGCTGTCCGTGTCGACGACCTTGCCTGTGAAGGTTGCACCTGACACATTGGGACGTTCGGGGAGCTTCAACAGTGCTTCCACGTGATCCTGTGCGTAGCCAAGGGACATGTGGCTTTCGGAGACCACATCCAAGAGAGGCAGCACCACGAGCGGGGTACCATCGGCCACCTTGAACGACTGCCTTATGTTGAAAAGCAGCGTTTCATCGTCGAGGGCTGGATCAAGGCGATACACCAGGCGCCCATTACTGAAACGTCGGGCTAATTCGTCGTCAAGGTCCTGACTCTGACGGTCGGATGCGATGTCGCCCACAGACACGCCACCGTAGGCAGTAACTCTTTCGTTGTAGATGTTCTTCATCGAGGCTCCTGAACTACCCATGTTTGCTTCATAACGGTTGCGCGACCGTGACCTCGTTAGCGTGGAATAACCTGCATTCGTGCTTCCCTCTATCCGACCCATTTTTGTCGTAGTCAACGACGTGGCCGTTTACTGACAACTGGGCAACGATCAGACCAGCACCTTCGTCAACAATCTGAGTGCAGACGACCCACGACAGCCCCCGAGCGGAGACATCAACACCGTGGCCGTTTCCTGTGCGTCGCACCGCCAAGCGAGGGTACAACGACGCCTTTCGGCTTAAACCCGGAACCATTTGCGTAACCAGCATTTCGCGAAGATCGCCGTCGGGATACATTCCACCTTGCTTGAGCGTAAGGACGGTACCTACAGCCGAAAAGAAGGTCTCACTCTCGGCGTCGACCCGCGCCCGTTGCAACGGGATGAAAACGAGCGCGAATATGACAAACACGCCAAACACGGTGATCAAGATGTTCGTCACCCACTCCTGCGCCGAGATTCGCCCGCGGCCACCATTTGCCCGGTCTACTCCGCCGTCGGTTGTACCTACTTGACCGTTTGACACGTGTCTGCTCCTTTTTGCTACTGCGAGGCCATCATTGGCCGAACTTGCCGGACACCCGGTGCTTCACGAAACTAACTTCACAAGGGAAGCTGCAAACGGACGTTGTTGTCACCGAAGCGATTGCAATTGCCCCTTCCTTGATCCATTCCGCCTTCGGTGTCGTAGTGCACGGGGATGTCGTTCACGGACAGTTGTCCCGGGATCGAATCAACGACACCGTCTTCAACCATTTGGCGGCACGCGCCCCAGGTGACGCCAGCGGCGGCTAGGCTGACCCCTACGCCGTTTCCACTGCGCTCCACCGACAAGCGAGGGTACAAGGGCGACTGCGGGTTCAAGCCGCCAATCGCTGAGAGCTTTTCCCGTAGATCTCGCTCCGGGTAACCTGATGCCCGTTTGAGATTCTGCACGGTAGCGCCGGCCACAAAAAACGTCTCAGACTCGGAGGTGTCGTGCACGCGCATCACCGATGTTGCGATAAGAGGCACGACCGCAACTGCCACCAGGATGGACCATCCTAGGCTCTTGAGATCTCCGACAGATCGAACACCTCGACTTGTTGCGATGGTCTCGTTACCCATTTCCGCGCTCCTACATCCACGTGGCAATTCGATCATTCTGTGCAGCCAACTGTTTCGGCCGCACTGCAGAAAAGTAAAGTCCGACAACCTAGAAGTCGCTGCCGTTACCCATATCGATACTGGCCCCGCCGCTGTCGCCAGCTGACCAGTCCTCGGCATGATCGTTACCAAGGTCGACGGGTCGCGATTCAAGATCCGCGCGCGCCTGATCCGCACCGTCATCCACATCCGGTACCGACGCGGAGCGATCTTCCAAGGCACTTTCGAGCAGCATGCCTACGGCGACCCCGGTAAGACCATCCGCAATGCCGCTGCCGGCGCCGCCCCCAGTTGCGACGTATATTGGGCTTTGCACGTGAGGAGGGCTTTGCTGGTAGCGGCTGGAATTGCTTTGCGATTGAAAGGAACTGTCTGGCACGTCGTCGTTGTCGCTAAAAACGAGGACGGCGATCACCACGGCCGCGAGGAGCAACGCGATGCCGAAGACTATGTTCTGTGTAGCCGGGTTGACAACGTTCTCGGAAGAATCCGTTGCAGCTATTGAGGACGGTTTCGGTATCGACGAGGTCACATCTCGGTGGTTGGCGAGCGACAACTCGTTTGCCAAGGCGCGGAATTTCGCTTGGTCCGTAAATGTGATCGCTGGGTCCATCTGCTGGGCCAGACTGAGTTGTTCCTGGGCTACACCAAATTTGCCGCTATTCGCGAGCAGCCCGGCGAAGACGTAGTGGTCTCTCGCGTTTTTCGGATCAGCTACGACCGCCTGGCTCACTAAACTCTCGGCGGTCGCGTAGTCACCTCGAGCCAGCGCTTCCTGTACATCGGAAAGTGTTGGCGTTGCGGCGTGGAGACCCACTGCTGTCAGCAGCATGCCTATTGCGATGAGAATTCGTTTCACGCGCAGCTCCATTGTGATCAAGGTGAGGGCACCGTACATGCTGTCTTCACCTTGGCAAGTAGGATCACGCCTTGCTCTCAGAACTCCATTTGAGTTTCAAGATAGGTCCAATGGCCTCGCTCGGCAGCGTGATGTATGTCGCGCTGGCAATCCCGCAGCGGATCGCGAATGCTGGACTCATCGCGCCTGAGTCGGGCTCTTGGTTCCCAAATTCCCGGTCGCCCGTGAATGCGCTCGCCGGCGCGCTCATGGTCTCAAAAAGGTTGCGCAAGAAATTGTGCCCATCCTGGACGCTCAGTAGTTCGCGCTGGATCACCATCGCCTTTCTGCCGGCGCTGACTCTCCCCATATAGGACAACCGATATTTGTTGTTCATCGAGCGACCCTCAATGCGTGTCGCGCCCTTGCTTACAGCGTCACGGATCATGGAAATCACTACCTCTTGCCCTGCCGGTCCGTTCGAAATGGACTTCGAGGGGTAGTTCAAACGTACGTCAACCTGATAGGTCCTATTCGAAGCCGCCCACGTTGCGACCAGTCCCGAGTCAAGTCCGAAACTGCGCGCAAACTCAGGCTTCATGGTGGCCTTCTGAGCAATACCCCTGTTTAGACTTTGCCCCTCAGAACAATGGACATGGAAGAGAACACGGATGAGGCGCATACCAGCTTCTGAATCCACATCCAGAATCGTCTTCCACTGGTCCCCTAACGAGATGTTTGCCGTGCAACGATCGCCGGAGACTTCGAGGTAAAAATCGGTGGCCTTGGCACTGACCGCCGCCCGAATCAGATCGGCAAGCTGGAGTTGCTCTTGGCTCCGGCCCTCGGAAGGCGCGCTGTCGGGCAATGACGTTGATGCGGTCGCGTTCTGCGGCGACCCCCGCGGGACTTCAACGGACGGCGGAGGGGGTACGCCCTGCGCTTGGGCCGCTAGGACATTCCAGTTACGCACACCCTCCTCGGCCGCGACAGCTTCAAGATATGCACTGTGGGGGAGGGCGATCCCGTGTGTAGCCTTCAGATGTTCGGCCAAACGGCGCGCGCGCGCCTTATAGACGTCGACAGACATGTAGCGTTCCTCAGTTGTGCAGTTAGATCGAGCGGCTCGCGTTGTCGTCGCCTGCAACCAAGGAAGGGTTGGCAGTTCATTTCTCTGTTTTCACCATCCCTTGCGGGGCGAGCACGGCAGGTAACAGCAGACCTGTGAAAAAATTACCACGTCCTATGGCGATAGCAAGCCCGCGACTCGTTCAGTCGATCGACGGTGCCATTGCGCCGGCTCGGTAATGTGGGAACTTCTCGGTACCGCCCGCCATCGTTGCCTCGAATGATCCTTTCCAGTTGCATCATCCAGCGTCTAGCAAGTCGCAATCTTGACTGGGCTCCTGCTCGCCTCAGGCCTACTGATCAACGCGATTTCGATTTGGCGTACCACTATGGTCGCGATCGCGTGATTCGCATGTTCTGGGCCGTGTTCGGCCTTCACATCAAACCGTACCGGCTGCTCAGTGCTGACGGTCAGGTGCTGGCCATGAACCGTGCCGCCACAGATGTCCCGAAACCGCCGGCAGAAATCTTTGCGCTCAGGGTGTGGCATGAAGTGAAGTCGTGCCTTGGGTCTTTCAATCCGCGGCTGGACACAGCGGGGGCAGCCGTCTTGAGCCTGGCGTGCGATCGCGAGCATGCCGCGCTGCTGTTCGATCAGGTGCCCAAGGTCATGGGCAGCGACGGACGGCCCGTAACCCGCGCCTTGTTGGCCATCTCGACGCGACGGCGTGGCGACACGGCGGTTCTGAGCAGAGAATAGACAGCGCTTACGATAGGATCCAGATTCCCGAACTACGCAGAGGCGCTCACCTTGGACAAACCGTCACCTGACGCAATGGCCTACTTCTCGCTCATGCGAGCAGAGATGGCTGCGTACACCGCTTCGCTACCTCAGATTCGAGCCGACGGCGAAGCTGCCCTCAGACGCCTACTTCCCATCGCCCAAAGTGACACTGGGCAGAGCAGGCGAGTGGCTGGGTTTTTGCTCGGCCTATACAACGGCTCACGGTTCCCGTTTGACCTAACCGACTTGCGAGCATTGGACTTGGGCGTCTTCCGTGACTGCATGGCTGTCCTTGCAATGGACTTCAATCTGGAAAAGGAAGTGCACAAGCACTTTGAAAACGGTAGCGCGATATGGGAGCGGTTAGCTGCGACCTGGATGGGAGGCTGACGGCCATCAGATCTGAGTGGCAACTGTTCATGGCTGCCGTGGATCTCGGCGCTTACCATTTGCGTGATGCGGCGTCTTCTCCGGGCGATGACTGACCAGGAGTGCAGGGCGCCAAACTATTAGCGCTTCACTGGGAAGAATGGCTGGCTGCACTGTCCACAGATCAGTGAGAGACCCAACTTCCCCCATACGTTGACCTTGCAACCTGAGCAGTGGTACTTCTCGCGGTTCGATCGGTTCGCTGCGTCACTGGGAAACGCGATCTTGGATACCGCTCCGCGGAACTGCACCTCTGGCATCTCGGCCGGGTCAGGCTGATCGATTCCGATCTTTGTTGGCACGGTGGCCACGAGCGATTGCGAAGTATTCGGCTGACCGTCGGCACCCATAAAATGCGTGGCATTAGGGTGTCCTCCGTCGACCAACGTCGAACTCAACTCACCTGGCACTCGGGCTAGCTCATCATCGCTCGGCTGCTTGTAGTTTGCAGGAAGATGCATTCCTAGGGGCACGGCCAAGGGGAGTCGGTCTATCCACGACAGCGTAAAATGATCATCGAGCAGCTCCGTTGCAGCACGATCAAACAGCCCGCCTTCGATGATGTAGTGGGTCATGCGTTCGCCCACTGCCTTGCCACCTGGCGCCCCGGTGTCCGATGGTTGAAGTCCGACTCCTACCATCATCTGGGACCACTCAAAGTTGTGATACGACTTTCTTGATTTGTGACGCCCAAAGCACGCCTGATTCAGGTGCACCATTTCGTGCACCAACGTACTTAGCGATTGCTTGATTGAACGCACCGTGACGTACGACGGGTTGATCGCAATCTCGTGAGTCATCCCTTCACCATCTGATCGCACGTAGCGACGGTAGCTGAAGTATCCGAAAGTATTTCTCTCGCGCGGAAGGGTGATCAGGCAGGCGGGCAGAATTCCCTGGAATAGGCGCTCGTTGAAGTGCGCGAACGCGCGCGTCAGCTCGGTGTACATGACACCGGTTGGGTCGGCGACCTGCTGTAGAGATTTAGTGGTATTCACGGCGGTGCTCGCGAGGCATTGAACCGGCAGTCCAGAACAAACGTTTCCGTACGCGCATGGTACTTGATTGCGCAATCTAATTCTGTGGAAATGAGTTACTTGCGCCGTTTAATGCGGTCTATTTAGACCATTTGTGCCAATATGACGGCTGGGCCACCCTTTGGCCGCCCCCCCATAATCTGAGATATCAACATGCACAGACGACCACTCAAAGGCGTCGACAGCGCCATCGTAAGTAAGTCCTTCGCCGCCAACGATCGGCGCTGGGTCAAAGCCCAACAAACGCTGGTGATCCTGTTGCAGTTCGTAGCTGCGTGTCGCGCCCAGGGCCAGTCTGGGATTCGTCATCGCATGACGTACGAGGAGCTGGCCGAGAGTTTGGAATGGACGGGAAAGATGGCCGCGTTCAACACACGCCGTCCGCTTGGTCTGGTTGGTTTGTACTGCGCTGTCAACGGACTTCCGTTGCTCAACCTGCTGGTGGTGAACAAGGCTTCGAGCGTCCCTGGGCTCGGGGCGTTCATCTACTCGGACAGCGTGTCACTGATTCATGAGCAGAACGCTGCGCTCTATTTCCAGTGGTCGCGCATTCGTGTGCCAACGCCGGGCGCGTTCCGTCGCATTGACGATGACTACGAGAATTTGATGGAGCGGGTCGGTGTCGTGCCTGTCCACGACAGACGGTCACCAGGGCCATAACCTCAAGGGCCGCATGTGGTCGGACCGAATAGAGAATCCAACACCTGCGCCGCGTTTGCCTCGGTGCCGCGTAAGCAAATCGATCTGTGGTGTCTCCCATACGTTCCAGAAAGGTAGGGATTCACCTTCCTGTTCGTGTCGCGCCTGGCGGTGGCAAGGGCATCCCGCCCATACGCTTCAACCTGCGAAGACGTAAGACTGCAAGCACGCGAGCTTCAAAGGGCCACGAGTTGTTGTCCAGTGCATCAACGCCATGATGGACGCTGAGCACTGCGCGCCAAAACAGCCAAAGGATAAACAGCATTCCCGGGATAAACAATGCTGTAACGAGCAAGTTCATCACCACGGAACTTGGAACTTTGAACAGCGTAATTAGCGAGATAGCGCCAAGCGAACTGAGCCCCATCGGGAACATAATTTTGGGGTTGTCATACCACTTCATAGGATGCCATCCCTACGCATGCGCTCCATCTTTCGTGAGATGCGCAGCTCAGCGACCGTAATGCCGGCAAACCTTGCAGCTTCACGATCTTCAAGGAACTGACAGAAGCGTTCTTCCCAATATACGGTTCCCTTGCGGAGGACCACGTATAGCCACAAAAGGAGGCGGATCGCGGGGATTCCGAAGACCACCGCTAACCCAAATATCTGCCAAAACATATGCGCCCCCCTAGAACCTTCATGAGGATACTGGACATCAGCGGCAGCACAACCAGCACCAGCATGGTGCTCCTACTTGCCTGGAACGACGATCAATCAATGCCGGAATCCGCAAAACCATGTGAAGCCGTCGTTTCGGGCATTTTTTGATCCTTTGCGCCGGGCAGCACGAGGCGCAGTCCGCCGCGTCGTTGGATTCTCTATTCCGCAATTTCAATCTCAATTAGGTCCGACCAGTATGGCCTCGCCGTTTCCATTTGCGGCGGGCCCAAGCCCCAATCGGAATGGCCAGCGTAGTCAGTAACCACTCCCAGTGATTGCCTACCAAGCGAGATAGCCGCTGTCCATCCGTAACTTGGACGACTATTTCTTTCTTGAATTTCTGAACAACCATGGGCACCGGTTCGCCTTCGACGTTGATGACGGCCGATAGAGTCAGATAAAGGGTGAGTACGCCGTCTGTTTCAGGAACCACTTCCCACGTCCATTGCACCGTCCTTTGGCTCCCCACCGCTTGTGCGGGCGGGTCATTCGGGACGATGTCAAAATGGGCGCCCGTTAGGGTGGCCTGCATGCGGTCCGACAACTGCACACGGGCACCCATTGGCGTGCCGCGTGCGGTAAGCGACTTCTTCAATTCGTCCACGGTCTTCCTGCTATCGAGCAGGAGCTGCACCGTAAACATGTCATCCACTTTTGGCGATGGCGGTGTGTTGTATGCGACTTGACCAAGCGGGAGTTGCGCTTGCTCCTGGTCCACCAAGGTGAACGAATTAGTTATCTCTCCGCTCATGTGGAGTGCTGGCGTTGACTTAGGCGCTGGCGCGAGCGCAACTACTTTCGCTCCAGCACCAGGTCTAGGATCGGCTGGAGTGACAGTCACTCCATACAGGCCCAAATGGAAGCTCTGAAGATGCGCTGGCGCGCGTGCTTTCGCTTCAAAATCATTCATTGGAACGAACGCAGTGCCGCTGTCTGCAAGCAGGTCGTTCTGCAGGCGTATTGAAGTCGGAACCGGAAGGCGTTGGTCTGCTAACCGGAACCAGGACAGACCGAAAAATGCCGCCACCGCAACGATGGTCAGCACCACGACGACGGTTACCCGTTTAATGCCCATGCGACGGGGGCCTAGCCAAAAGTGGTAGAAACGCAGCACCGATCGAATTCCAGCGGCTGTCCAGCCTTGGGTGGCACCCACATGGTGCGCCGGTCCGCAAGGCAATTCCACATTCCAAATTTGCTGACGACAAAATCCGCGTCGATTGAGCGGTGCGCTATGCTCCGTCCATCGGCCAACCTCAAGGAAGATGCAAGCATGCGATATATGTTGGTGTGGATGGTGGCAGCGTGCTTGGTGGCGGCTGCAATTCTGGTGCAAGGCGTGGCCCTTGCGATCAGCTGGGGCTGGTTCGTGGCCCCCACGATGAACCTACCGCCGTTGGGATGGGCGCTGGGGACCGGACTGATGTTGCTGTCCAGCATTTTGTTCGGGAAGACTTACGGCCGTTGGGTGGTGGTCAATGCCACCGGCACGGCCCACGTGCCGACCCTCGCGCCGCTTCACAGCATTGGGGCATCAATCCTCTTTGTCCTGATGGGGTTCTTCCTACATGGGTACGCCACGTCCTACATCGCGCGGCTGCACCAGGCGCTGCCGTCGACCGCCCAAAGCGGATCATTCATGTCGCAGGCCATCGACTCAGTGAAGGGCGCGCTTTAGCACCAGACTCGCATGCTTCACCGCCGCCTTCAGATCTAGCCCCCACACGCATCGCAGGCACAGGGAAGCCCAAGTGGCTCTTGGTGGCCTGCAACGTGCGCGCGTGACGATCCCTTGTAGTCTCACGGCGCAAACACGGCATGCCACGCTATCCTTGGCCCTCACGAACCGCCCGGAATTTGACATGGCGACGTCTCGAGACGACTTGGAAATGCAGCTCGCTGCGCTCTCGGCGCAAATGCCCGCATTGGTGCGCGAACATCCCGATGATGCTGACTTCTATCCAGCCTTCGCAGGGGAAGCGGATGCGATCCTAGACGGTGCTGGCCCGGCCGACTATGAGTGGGGGCTTGGCGAGGTGGACAAGATGCTCGCTGCTAACGGCAAGCTGCGATCGGATGAGTCTCCCTCCGACGACTTGCCGCCGAGCTCATAACTTTGTGCGGTCGTTATGCCCTGTACGGCCCGATCACGTTATCGCGAGCGATGAAGGACGCGCTCGGGCAAATGGATCTCGAACTTGAGATGGTGCTGAACGCTCGTCCATCACAGTTCAACATTGCGCCGACCCAACAGGCTCAAGTGATTTCGCATGGCGACAGTGGCTTCGATATCTCGGCGTTGCGCTGGGGTCTCGTACCAGCATGGGCAAAGGATCCAAAGATTGGAGCAAGGGCCATCAACGCACGGGCTGAGACCGTCGCAGAAAAGCCGATGTTCCGAACCGCGTTTAAGAAGCGGCGGTGCCTCGTGCCGGCTTCCGGTTATTTCGAATGGAGCGGGGAGTCTGGCCACAAGCAACCGTATTTCATCAGAAATCCTGAGGGTGAACTGGTTCTCTTTGCGGGACTATGGGATGTTTGGCGTGCGTCCTCTGATACCGAGTGGATGCGAACCTTCACGATCGTCACCGGCCAGCCTGGCAAGGTCAGCGGGGACATTCACGACCGCCAGCCAGTGATCATTCCGGCGGATCTGATGAGCGTGTGGATGACGGGCACTCCGGAGGACGCGGTAGGTGTGCTGGCCGCGGTCCCCGAGGCAGCCTTGAGCTACTATCCCGTGTCCAAAGCCGTAGGGTCACCCCGTAACAAAGGCCCTGAACTCGTAGAGCCGATCGCGCGGGAGTCGCCTTGAACGAACCAACTCAGCCAACAGCTGCGGGAATGATCCGCTACCCATCTACCTTGGGCTGGCAGCAAGCCGTTGAGCCTCCGATTCCTTGTGTTTGCAAACCAGTGTGCGCCTGGCCATGTCTCGGCGAATGCGGCTGTGAGTGCTGCAGCCTGTCTTTCACCATTTACTGTGACGAGGCGGGATTGAGCGGCTTCGATCCCTGGACCGAGGCGACGCGAGAGCGGGCAATGTCAGCTTACCGCGCTATGTTGGCCAACCTTCGCCCTTGGCCGTCTTCACCAACGTCTGTGCTACCAGCGGACGAGTAGGCCAAGCACTTCAGGAGAGATCCATGGTGTCCGACATTCGCTCAGCCCTGGAGCCCGTCTGCGCAGCGCTCGCGAGCCTCGCAATGCGCCTGCACAAGATGGAGCATAGTCAGCGCCGTGGGACCGACGGTCTAATCGAGAACCATCCACACTGGATAGTGGCCGAAATCAAGCCGCCGTCCATTTGGCTGGCTGGCTACCCCGAAAGAAATGCGCTGGGTGCCGCAACCGCGGCGGTACTGCGTGTCCAGACCAGGCTGTTGAGCGCGCTTGCGAGCGGAGATCCCATCGATCCGCGGTGGGCCTGCCGAGTCCTCCAGCATCTTGGGGATGAAAGTGCGCCAGAGTTTTCGCCCGCCGTAACTCGCTTGGCTAAACTATTTTCGTTGGAACTACCGGCTTCGCCACGTGACATGACAAATGGCGCAACCCTTCGCGATGAGATCGCGGCAGGTGAGTGGTTACCCGCTACGACAATCCCGAAAAAGTAGGGAGTCCGAACGGTCTCATAGCAAGCCACGCTGTGCGGTCAAGTCACGCGGATTCGGTACCCGACCAAAACTTCACTGGATCGCCGCCACCGCGCGATCTATTAGCGATTCTGCGATTTACCAAAGTCGTAGTATGCAAGCCAAGAACGTATTGGTAGCCTGCGGCTAGGGGACCCTTGCTCCATCACTCGATAGACCAAGAATCATGGCCAAGCATAAAAGCTTCGCTGAAGCATCCCAGCGTGGAGTACGAGTACCGATTGGGACGGTCAAATGCCACGGACCGGAGGCTCACGATGCATTGATGAATGCCTTCGTCAGGGTCGACCACGACCACCGTCGTATCCATGGAGTCAGTCCTCGATCGACGCCGTCACTTGACTCTTATCGGCAAGAAGACGGCAGCTTGGTTGTCTACGTCAGGTGCCTCGATGTAGAGACGAAGTTCTGTGTCCCACCAGGAAAGTGGCACCTCATGACACCCGAAGAAATGGCTGTGCCCGACGAGCCAGTCGAGGTAATTGACCCCGAAGGTCTCCGCAATGCCCTCTTGGGATATGACTCTCAGCTCGAGGCCCGCGATGCCACCCTGACCGCAATGAAACGAACTGCACGCGCGGCGGTATTTATTTTCGACCGTGCGCCCAACTCCATTCGGACTCTGAAGGGTGTTTCGTCTCATCATGCTGAGCTACGACGGTACGCGGAAGATTGGTATGAACAAGGGGAGGAACCCTACTTCCTTGTATTCATCGCCACACATCCAACACCAAACTTTGCCGTTCCGTTGCCGGAAGAGGCTCTGGCTGGCGAAGCACCCGCTCTTGAGGAACTAACGGAACGGATACCTGACATGAAGACGACCTGGTTCCGGAGCGAAGCTCTGCCTCCAGAACATAGTTCTGTGCTGAATCGCCGCTGGGTTGCACTTGGCGGCATGGCACTTGTGGACGGCGCTTAGCCTCCTGTCGTAGATGAGTGCGTTGCCGTTGATGACGGTGATCATTGTCCATCCCAGCCGAATTCCTGCGCAGAGGTAACCTTGGCAGGCAATTGGTCGGCGTAGTTTGTGACCATCCACAGAGACTTCCAGAGGTGTAAATTGCATCTGGCCTGTCGTGATAGCCTGACCTATCTTGATTGATGCGAGCTCAGGAGGTGTCTATGGCGTCGCCGGTAAGCTTCGACGTTTGTGTCGCCGATCTTAAGCCGTTGCCTGCTGGTTCCTTGATGCTCGTCGCTAGCCATCGACCGCAATGGCGGGACGCCACGCTTTCCCTAGTCGCTCTAAACCTCGCGATCGACGATCACCCGATACTGTATCTTGCCCTCGGAGAGGTCGCCGAAAGCGCCCTCGACCGCTTTGGCGCGAATTGTCACAATGTGTGCACCGAATGGGCTGAGCGTGATGCTGACGAACAATTGGGTTCGCGTCCGCCAACACTTCCACAAAGTACCCCGCAGTCTGACAGGGAGAAGGCAAAAGACCGGTGGAAGACATCGCGAGCTAAGCTCATAAAAAAGCTGTATGAGGGTCACGCAGAAGGATTTACGCACAACGGATTTCAATTTCATGGAGTCGTGGAACCAAACATGGAAGAGGTATACCGCGCCATGCTCAATGGAAGATCGCGATACCTTGGGAACCCACTACCGCTCGTTGTGTTGGTCGACGACCTCTGCGCCATTCAAAGAGCGAGGGGAAAATCTGGAGGCCCTAAGCTGTGCGGTGAGCACGCTCGGGCCCTGAAAGATTTTGCCGTTGAACATGGAATGCTCGTGGTTGCTGGTATGCCGGCACCATTTATCTTAAAAACGGTGGCGCGCCACGGTCTGAAGGTGGAAGAGGAAGTCCTGCTGAAGCCTGGTGACTTGAACGCCTATGGCTCACCAGACGAAGTCTGCGATGCCGCGGTTTCGACCTATCGGGGTCTCACTGACGTCGGTTGGTGCTTGATCGATCACGCCTTCGTACACCGGTACGGAATTACCACGTAATGGTGCAGCCCAAGACAAAACCGCCCGGCTCACAGTGATGTGAGTGTCGACCGTTGACATGCTACGTCAGGATCACGATTCACAGCGCCCGGCTGTGCTCGAGCCTGACGTAGCCATCTCAATCTCGCCGGAGCATCGGCGAGTTGAACCTCGTTCGATGCATACGATGTTCAGTCCTTGTTCCCTCTCAGTACCGCGAAACTAAAATATGGTCAGCCGAGATCTGACTACGGCCGTCATAAAAAGGCACCGCGGTTATCACGGCATCTGCGTAGGCTTCGGGTGAGCCGTAGGCGCCAAAATCCTCAAGCGTAAGCGCACGCTCTTGGTCTGCACGCTTGTCTCTGACCTCCGTGGTTGGCATACCGCCCACAATCAGAATGGCATGCCGGACGGCTGCGTCTTTCAATGCACGAGCACGCTCGCCACAGAGCTTTAGTCCGCCTGCTTGGGTGGCCGTCTTTCGGATCGCCGTAAGGTCGTCGATCACTACGATGCCACCGGAGGGGACGAGGCCAATTTGCTCGAGGACCAAGTCGATGGTTGGGCTCTGGATGGCCTGAAACGTGACCATGAAGGCTTCGGCCTTTTTATTAAAGCGGGATAGCTCCTCCCCCATGACTCGGTCGTACTTCTCGGTCCACGCTGCCATGTCTTGTTCGAACGATTCACGAGCAGCTTGCGTTGCCGCTTCTTCTTCCTTGGCGGATAGGCGCTTGCCATCAAACAAGGCGCTCAGCCCTACCGAATCGCTTTCGTCGACAGGCTTCGATCCGCAAACCTTCAGTGCCGCTTCAGCTGCCCACTGATCGAAGAGAACGGGCACGCGCCGTTGGAGTCGCACTTCTGGCAAACCCGCCAATTCCGACAAGGCGAGAATACGCACGGGGGCGTCGAAGGCGCCATAGATGGCCGCATCCGTCAATGCTACGTCACGCCACTTAGGGCGGTGACTGGCCAGGAGCAAAAGCGACCCGAAAGGAATCCTGCTCAAACCTTGGATCCCGGTCGCGATAGTTCCAACCACGGGTGTCTTAGCCATACCTTCTTGTCTCCTTCACCAGGCAGGGTGGCCGCCATTGTCAGAGTGCCCTGGTGGCTCAGTGTAAGCCCGGCGCCGTCCGACATCTAAGCGATTTGACGCGCGCGCCAGCGAAGGCTCACCGAGCACCACCACGTGCGACGTGGGCTTAGAAGCCTGGATCGCCGTCGCCGCTCTCAACCCGATTCCAATTCGAAGCGACCGCGGCGTGTTTGCCGATTTAGGATCACTCGAATTGAGCCGTTATGTTCAGCGATCTGTTTAAGCAGGGCGCTCCCCAGCTGGATGAGCCGCGCTCCGTGATCATCGTCTCGCAGGCAAACTCGGTGGCTGTCGGGCATGCTGTAGTCGCCGGCCGCGTCCGGCGGAATGTCGGCCTTGCGCAGGAAAATCTGCCGCCTCAGTCTCAGCTGGTCAGTGATAGGCACCAGCAGGTCGAACTCGTGACCCTCTACTGCCCTGTACTGGCGCGGACCTAGACCACCCATCAATGGGTTGTCGTCGACGGCGCGTTCAACTGCGGCATCGATGTCGGCCTGAAGAAGTGGCCGGCCGCGCAGTGCGTAAACCGCCGGTCCATGCCGGACAATGAAGGGCGACATGTAGAGCTGCACGCCCAAACTGTGCTTCGGGATCGGCTGGCCATTTTGCAGGAGGATCGCCGCAATGTCGGCTTTAGCCATGATTCCGCCGTTGGCGTCCAATGCCATGACCATCGCTTTGCGCACTCCCTCCATGTCCACAAAGGGATCAAGAGGAATCGCCAAATCAAAGGATACGGCCAACCGCCGGCGGAAGGCCGGGTGCAAGTCGAGGAGTTCTTGAACAATGAGCGGCGGGGGCAGCGGATCTGAAAAGTCTTCTGCGAGAGACGCCCGTGATCGGCGCCCCTCTCGCGAGAGGCCGCCGTAGATCGTTTCGAAATCCACCGGCACTCCTGCGATGGCGATCATTGACGCGGCGCGTGCCAAGAGTGGCGTAAGGGCCTCCTCGACGAAACAAAACCAACGCTGGCCATCACCGAGCCACGTAGCCCCAGGCAATCCATTGACGATGCCAACCAAATCCGTCTGACTGATCGGCCTTTTTAACGACGACTCTGCGAGTTGCCGAAGGTCCGGGATCAAGCAGGCGCCGCAATATGAACTGAGCTTTCGTGCAGCGATCGAGACATCCTTGACCAGGCGTACATGTTTGGGGTGGTTGGCGATGACCTTCACCGACCCATGCGCGTACACGCTCGTACGCTCGCTAGTCACGTCCTCCTCGTCGGCAGCTGGCCAGATGATCTGGCGGAAGCGAAGCGCTTCGGCGAGCGGAACCGTGCCGAGAAGGGTACGAAGTCCATCCTCGACGAAGGCTTCAGGCATTCCTAACTGCTCCGTCGCCGATGCAAGGACAGCGTCGAGCGATGGCGTTGCGATGCCGGCGGCGATTTCAGCGATCACGTCCAGGGTGCGCGCTTCGACCTGACGGATCCGCTCCCGCGTCAGGCCGAGCGTGTCGGCGACCTCTTGCAGTGTCATAGAAACACCGTTGCCGATCCCGAAGCGCATTTTTAGGATCTCGACGTTGCGGTCACCATGGGGGGTCCCAAAAAGCGTTTGCGCGAGTTGGAGGAGGGCGACCATCTCCTGGTCCGCCGGCCCTGGTGGGAGCACAAGCGCCTGTCAAGTCGCGACGCTCCGTATAGACCTGCGCGTCGACGGACCGAGCGCATCCCGATGCAGCCGTACGGTGCCCGTGACCGGATAGCCCGTCAGGGCGGCCATTTCCTCGATCTCTTCCATCGTCGGTGATACGCGTGGTGCCGTGGCTGTCCGGGCAGCCAGCCAGGTAGGTGTACGCCCCATCAGTTCCGAGAGAACGGCCATGGTCTTGCCAGAGTGCTTCCACGCATCCCGGAGCCAGCTGCATATCTCCTGTCGGTGTACGAACCTCGTCGTCTCAGTTGTCATCATCGCTCCCTGCGTTAGTTCACAAATAGAAATCACGTCGTCGTGTTTGCGATGACATAGTCGCTGGCGAGAGAAACAATTCGATGCTTCAATTCAGCACACCTTCCGCCCGTGAAGTAGAAGGAAGCATAGGAAATGCTCTTTGGCTGATTTTACATTTTTGGGGGTTTGGCAAAATTAGCCTGGTTGTGCAAAACCAGTGCTGATGGTCGATGCTTCTCGGGGTTGGCAACGATGTCCAGAAGCAACTCTCGCTCCGGGTGAACGAGCCGCATGGCGAATCGAGCGATGGCGCGCCGGTCGGCCCACTTACCATCTTTGCACGGAAGTTCATCCTCCATCGGCATATCGACGGGAATGGACTCGCATTCGATGGACGCTGCGTATCCGTACCAACGAGCAGCTTCAAGAAGGTCGACGCCTACGCACTCGCCGTGCTGGTACATCCACCCCACCAGACACGCCGCGTTATGGTCACCAAAATTTGCGCTGGATACAGCATAGTGCAGCGCATGGTCTAGGCGGTTTCGGCGGTAGTGATAGAGCGCCACATCCACGCCGGCCAGTCCGTCCCCATCCTGAAACGCCTTTTTTTTCCAATGCATCCAGTGCGGCGTTTCGGAATCATATTTTTCGCACATGGCAGATGCCATGTACGCCCGGAGGCTCAACGGCGGAGCATCCTCTATCACTTGGAGCGCCTCGCCGCGTCGACCTCGTTCAACAAGTCCGGCAGTGAGGAAGTATCCTTCTCCCAGGTTCAGCGCTTGATAGCCGCATCGGCTGAGCTTGCGTAAGATTTCCTCTAGGGAAGCATCGTCGATGGCTTCGCACTTGGACGATTTAGAAGGTGCGTCCCAATCGAGCTTGGCGGAATAGTCCCGAACGAGGAATGCTGCCTGTACTTGAAGCAAATCGAGGCCGTATTCGTCGCATGCAACGTCCAAGTATGGAGGGGGTAGAACGAGCGGGGGTAGGGATCCCGCTGCCTCCATGGCTAGGACTTCTTCATATGGACGGTCGTAGCACGCCGACGCGACGAATCGGTTGTAGTCCAACGGCGCCGGGCGCAGCTCCAAATTGGCAGCCGAACTACGTACGCTACGCACCAATTCACCGAAGATCATCGGCTGTTCCTCATCCCATTACCGGTCGACGGAATCTCGGCTTGCCTTTTGTTTTCGCCGCAGATCGGCGACGGCGTTGGCGCCCGCCTGCGACCGACGGGTATAGAGCTGCACCATGTCCGGACTCTTCCACCGGCCAGCGTCCTGGATCTGCGCGGTCGTGAAGCCCTGATTGATGAGGTCGTTGGCGCTGCCGACGCGCGTGGAGTGGCCCGAGACCGTTAAGGCATGATCAAGTCCAGTGGAAACTGCGCGCCGGCGGAATATCCGCGCGACCTCTTGGGCTCCCAGCGGGACTACTGGAGGTGTGTTCCCACTATCTTCGGCAACCTTCACGGCCGCTCGCTTACGTCCGCCGATCGGTCGGAACACCACGCCTTCGGTGATCCCAGCCGCATCGAGCCACCGCTGCACCGCGGCCATCGTGTCGGCATCGACATGCCGATAATCTTCGTCCTCCCCAGACTGATTCGTCTTCGAGAACGGCACGTAGAGGCTAAACGTGCCCTTCGCCGCGTTTGGCTCAAAGTGGGCTACCTCTACGCGCACCAGCTCGGACTCGCGTAGCAACGTATCAGAGGCAAGTAGCAGCATCGCAGCATCGCGAAGGTCGCGCTTTGAAGTACCCAGTGTGGACACGATGCGCTCAATGTCGGTGGCGACCAGCTGGCCCGCCTGTGTGCGCTTGTTACCGCCGCGCGTGCCCAATTCCCTGACCAGAATCTTCCACTTGTTCTTCCAGCGAGCGTCCGCCGTCGGGCTGGGCAGCCCTGCCGCTTGATGAACTAGGGTGACGGTGTAGAGGTACCGATCAATCGTCGACCGCTTTCGGCCACATACGATCGCATGGCGCAGGAATGCCTCAAGTTGCTCGAACGGGGCGGGCAGGGGAGTTTGGCCTGTGCTCTCGCACCATGCAATGTATTGCGCCCAGTCGGCTCGCACCGCCCGGATGGTGGCCGATGATCGTCCAGCCACGAAGTCCCCCTGCCACTCTGCAAGCTTGCGCATGATATCCGCGACGGAGTTGGGCGCAGCCTCTGGCGTCACCACCGCCGGTGCCAACGGTGCCGTTCGTACCATCCCTTGCAGGCTGTCGACCACCAGGAGGTCGTGTGCTGGGAGGGTGTCGGGCATCGTTCTCATGCGTCAGGTACCTCGCCGCTCACTGGCGCGTCCGCCGGTGGCTCGTTCCAATGATAGCCAGCATCGGTGACCGCCTTCTTGACGAGTTCAAGGCCCTCCGGACTGTCTAGATCCACGCTGCTTTTGTGGCGCCAGATGCCGTCCGTGAGCGGTGGCGCATAGAGCACATACACTACGTCGTCGGGCCACTGCCGCGAGCGCCAGCCCAGCCCGGCATGTACGACGTCGTGGCTATCCATGAACCGATTGACCTCATGAGCCGCCCCATGAGTGAGCGCGTGTACCGGCGTAGCGCACAGCGTGTTCCAGGTGTCATCCCCCAGGCTGTCGGCTTCTACGAATCGGAGCCGGTGCGGTCGATCGACACGTAAGACGTTCGGAATGTCCTGCAAAAGATCTAGGAAGGCGATGCTCCATCCGACCAGCGCACCAGGCGCCACGTAAACGCCTCCCGTGGCATCCGGCGCAGAGTGGCGAAGGATCACCTCCCAAATCGCTCCCGTCGCCGAACCGGCGACAAAGAATGCGGCGCGCTCAGCCTCACTCCCCGGTGTCGAGCCGGGCAGAGTGAATCGTGACTTGCTGTTCGGATTGGCGGCCAGCGCGGGGTATTTTCGTTCGTACGCATGCGCGGCCTGCAGACCGGCGCTCAAAGTGTTCAGCAGAAACGGCCAGGGCCGAGTGATCAAGTCACTCATGCGGTGGCTTCCCCGTCCGGGGACAACTCCCTTGCCAGCGCGATTACCGCGTCGGCTTCCGTTGCAAACATCTCGGCAGGACTACGCGCGGCGTCATCGAGCTGGCCGAGCGTCATGGCGGCGGTGACGGTGTCGCTCAGGTCCATCTTGGCCGCGGCCAGCGCCTGTGCCGACAATCCTGGATGGGGTTGGTAGAGCCAGTAGGCCCTGGCCCAACCGCCCTTGTCTTTGTCGATCGGATCAAAGCCCGCCCGCGTGCGCAACACCGTCAACAGTTCCGGCAACCGCGGGTGCACCTTGGAATCCTGAAATTGAAAGTCCGGATGGACGAATTCGCGTCCGCTGCGGGACCACGCGCCGAACAACCGATCGCCACGGCGTTCCCGGCTGGCCCAAGACGTCGCGTCCTCGGCTCGGGTACCCAGTACCAGCAGCACTTCGGGTGCCGAGAGCGAATGCGCGAGGATGCGCTCACGCGGCGAAGCATCGGCTGTGTCGACAGTGGCGGGCGCAACGGCCTCGGCCGCCGCATCCTTGGTGGCCAAATCCTCAAGGCTGCGCTCAAGGCTCGCCCGTGTCTCATCGCCATGCTCGGCGATGGGTGGCGCATATTCCAACAGGATGCGCACCGTCTTGGACGCCGCCGCCGGCGCCAGCTCCCACACATCGTGGGACAGCTGCGTGAACGAGGTCAGGAAGTTTGCCGTTGGACCTCTGGCCGCGGTCCGAAGTCGAACATTGTGGCCATGGGTTTCCAACAATGCCCACGGTGTGTTGACGGCAGTGTCTGCCCGTAAGAACGCCTTCCAACGTTCGGCGTTAGCGCGAAACGCGCGACCGACGGTGCGCTTGATCAGCTCGATCGCGTCTTCCGGCACGTCATCGCTCAGATCGAGGGCTGACATTAGATAGAAGCTGATACCGCCGGCGCCCGGCGGATGGGCCGTGTCGCGTCGAGCGTCGAGCTCCGACAGCGCAACGCGACCAATCGCGCGCCGCACGTTCCGCATGGGGTCCACGCTCATAGTGAGTTTTGCTACTTCGATCATGGCTTCGTACTCCTCTGGCGTCTGGAGCGCCTGGCCGCGTGTGCGACTCAGCGTCCTCGCCGGCACTTACTGTACGCCACGATCTACAATGCTGCAATCCCGCGATACCACAACCATACGATGCTGCAGGCCTCAGACGAATAGCTAATAACTACTTATTATCATGCATTACATTTTCGTATGCTCTACGGTATCCATACGGTATACGTGTTTGTTGTAGAAGCGTCTAAAATGGCGCAGAATCGGCCCATCCGGAAATCGTCGGCATCCGCCGCCGCGCCGCATCCATCGTCGACAGGTAACGCTCATGATCCATCCCCATCCCACTCAAGCGTGGCGCGACGCCATCGCGGAAGAATTGCCAGACGCCAGCGGACGGGAAATGGCGGTGTGGAAGGACCCCGCGGTGATCATCGAGATCCTCGCTCGACTGTCGAACAGTGGCCGGTGCTTCATCTTCGGTGGCACATCGCGCGATCCGGAGCACGTCCGTCGGTTCGGCAGCTTGACCTCGGTCACCGTCCAGCGCGCGGCAAAAGGATCTGAAGAGGCGTCCAGCGAGGCCGGTGAGTGGTATGTGGCCCTGCAGGTGGGGGACGTCGCGCTGAACTTGCGCCAGGACAGCCTCTTTTTGAACTTCATCCCGCACGCTGCCGACACCGCAGACGCTGGGTTTCTCCTCAGCGGCACAGCGGCGGACGAAGAGACTCACGCCTGGGATGTGCCCTCACGGGGCAACACCGGGCTGCAGCTCGTGCTCGGAGAAGAACACGGTCTGCTCATCGGTGCCGCGCGTTCCATCTTCATCCGCCACCCGATGTATGCGAGCCAGCTTACACGCTCGCTCGCCGGTGGCATCTACCGTCCCGGCGATACGGAACGACTGGCCTACGAAGGCCAGATCAAGAAGCTGGTAAAAGATGAATATGCGAAGCGCAAGGGAGCACATCGCAGCGGCGCCATGGATCAGACTGACGTCGACAGCGTGAGCTGGGACCTGCTTCAGTACGGCTTGCAGCCCACGATCGAGTTGCTGCGAGAGGTACACGGCAGCGGTTCGCCCAGTGCGTTGCATCCCAAACTCAAGGTCTTTTTCGGAAAGCTGGTTAAGGAATACATTCAGCCCCTGCCGCCACCGTCCGTTCCCGAGCCAGTCCGCCTGATCTGGGATCAGTTGGTCGCCACCTCGCGGGAAACGGCGGCCGCCGCCCTGCAGACGGAGGTGGACGCGCTGTCCGCAGCGCGCGAGCGGGCCGAGGAACATGAAGCGGCGTTGATTGAAGAGCGCGCCGATCTGGTCAACCAGCGGCGCGTGGACGAGGCCGCGGCCGAAAGCCGAGAGGCACATATTCGGCATCTCGAATCAGAGCTGGCCAAAGTGCAGTCCGCGCTGACGCAGGCACAACACACTATCGCCGGCGACGCCGATCAACTGGCCGAGTCGCGGACGGAATTGCGCCAAACGCGCGAGCGACTGTCCGAGACCGTCGCCGCGCTGACCGCCAAGGACGAAGCCTTGACCGTTGAGCACCAGCAGTTGGTGTCCGTGCGCTCACAGCTTCAATCCACCACAGCGCAGGCCGAGCAGTCTGCCGCAACCGTGCAGCATCAGCTGGAGCGCATCGCATCCGTTCAGAGCGAATTGACCTCGCTGCAAATGCTCACCGCCCTGACCAACGCCGGTCACGAGGCACGTGCCAAGGACCTGGCGCGTACTGAGGCGGAGCTGGCAGGCGCTAAGGCGGGACTGCGGGAGGCATCACACGTACTTGCCGGGCTGCAAAAGGAGCTGTCCACCAAGGACACGGCGACGGCCAAGCTGGAAGGCCAGCTGCTGGCGAGGGATGAGGAAAGGACTCGACTGGTCGAGCAGCTGGCCGTAGCGGCGCCCCTCCCGGCACGCATCGCTACGCTGACCCAACAACTCGCCGACGTCAGCGCCGAGCGAGACCGCTTGTTGGCCGCTGCCCACGGCGCCACCTGACGCCGGCGACCCATGCACACACGCCGCCCGAGCGCAGCGCGCTCGAGCGGAATTGCCTCTTATCACGATGGATCCGTCGATGGACATTAACCGGCTAACCGGTGAGCTGACGGAAAGGCAATCCCGACTGGCTTCCCTGGCTGCCGAGCTGGCCACCGCAAAACAAGGCGCGGAGCGGCGCGGAGCGGCTCGCAGCCCTCGAGCAATCCTTCAATCACCTTCTTACCGAAATTCGCGCGAGCCGCGTCGACGCCGATCAACCTGCAACACCTGGAGCAGCAGCCATGCCGATCACCAAAGATGATGCCATCGCCGACGGCGAAGGGGACCTTGAGGAAGCACGCCGGCGCGAGCTGGCGGAACAGGCCGCGATCCTCATTGTGGTGCACCGCGTGCCACGCGTCGAAGCCGAGGAACGCGCGCGGCGGCAACAGGAGGCGCGGGACGCCGCCGACCCGATCGAGCTCGAAGCTGGCGAGCACGACGGAGTCCCGTTGCCGAAGGACCCGACCCAACGCAAACGGATCTACGTCCTCACGGAAGAGTTGATGGGGCAGGACGGGCTCTAGCTTGTATTGAGCGGGAAGCGGGTTGGCTTCACGCCTTGCGCGGGGCATATACAGGGCATATATTGTGCATACGAAGTTGCCCGAGGTGCCGTATGAACGCCATGCACATGAGTGCTTTCCTAGAGAGCCCAAACTCCCCGTTCCTTTCCCCCGCCAAGGTGGCTGCTCGCCTGTCGCTGCAGCTGCAGGATCTGGCCGACAGTGCTCACGTCCATCGCAACACGCTGAACGCGCGGCCGCAGTCAGCCAAGGTGCAGGAACTGCTGCGTTCCATCCTCCGAGTGCTGTCGGCTGCCTCCGAAGCCTTCGGCGATCGGGACGTAGCCCTGAGTTGGATGCGGAACGAGCCTGTGGGTGCTTTCCGCCACAAGACCGCCCTTGATCTCGTCCGTGAGGGGCGCACCGAAGCGGTCGTGACCTACCTGGAGTCGATTTCAGCTGGCTTTGTCGGGTGATCACCTCGCAACTGCTCATCCCAGTGGACCTCTTCCGGATGAACGTGCCTCGTTACGCGTCCACACCGCTCAGTGGCGCCGGCGCGGCAAGGGCGGGTGGTCGCTACAACCGTCCGGGTTTGGAAGCCCTCTACCTCTCGCTGGAAATTCCCACGGCCGTTGCGGAATATCAGCAGTCATCGCCGCATCTTCAACCGGCAACGATCTGCTCCTACCCGGTCACGCTGCCACCCCTTGTGGATCTTCGTCTACTCGGCACAGGAACTTGGGATGCGATTTGGCAAGATTGGAACGTCGACTGGCGCCAGATACAAGCCGATGGCAAGATCGACCCGCCAACGTGGGATATGGGTGATCTCGCGCTCGACGCCGGCATACCGGGAATCATTTTCCCGTCGATCGCCAATCCGGGCGGAACCAACGTCGTGCTGTTTCTTGAGGCCATCCGCGGCAAAGGAACCATCGCCGTACACGACCCGAACGGCACGCTTCCCAAGAACCAAGCCAGCTGGCCCGTGACGCCGTAGATCTCGATCTTGTACTTACCCCGGCCTTTAAGATGCATTCCATAATTCGCGCCAAGCCACAGGAATACCTAGTTTATTTCAGGGGTGTGTCCTGTATTCGCACGTATCCCGGCTGAAGACCATAATCGAATCTCTCACGCGTACCGTACTGGAGTTTGTATGACCACCTCGGTGAAGTCACGAGTAGATGAGGTCCGCAGGAGGGCTATCGTCATATCTGACTTTGGTCTGCCCCTTTCCAAAGCAAGGAACGTTTTCTCTCACGTTCTCTATGGGATGTCTTACAGAGCTTCGCTAGCAGCCGAAAAGGCAGGCACAAACCTCGTGTTCGCACCGACTCGAGCACGTGCTGCTTCAGAGGCGCTTAAGTCAGGCGTCGAATTCTCCATCCTGTGGAGCGCAATTGCGGCCTCGTTCGATTTACATCGACCGTCCGACACTTGGTGCTGTCTTGACGTGATGAACGCAGTGGCGTCGGAAGCGGGCCAGTTCAATATTTTGTTGGAGAGCAGCCAACTGCTTGATGCGATATCGCTGGCGTGCTTTGCCCGACCGTACGACGAAGTAGTCGAGGCTGAGGCAGATGGAAAGCTCGAACCTCTTCGCCTTCCGCCTCACTTTCTCAAACTGGCCAGCGACCAATATGGGATTGACGCGCATGCCTTTCGTTTAGCTTTCTCATATGGCGAGGTTATATTTCACACAGACGATATCGATCGCGAACCAAATGCTGATTTTCCTTCAATGTCAAACGAAGACTTCGAATGGTGCCGTGAGAGATACGCCGTAGGAGAACTCTCCCAGCTCTCGAGCAATGACGCCTACTATTTCATTACCGAGCTCGATGACCGACACCACAGAGCTGAGGCTGAAGCGATCGTTAGCGCGGCAGAAGGTCTGCGAACGGAATGTCATTTCCTTGACGCGTTGGCCGAAATGAATCCAACGGGGGAAAGGCAATGGACCGAGCTCAAGATGAGAGCGTACACACTTGGCTACCGTCCAGCCGGCGACGACATTGCACAGGATTTTTTTGTACAACGTCAATTTGAAGCTGCACTAGACCTGGCGGTTACTCTGGCGGCAGAGGGAAGCAAAATGTCCGCAGAGCTGGCTGGTTACATGTACGAAACCGGAGCAGGTATTCCCCTAGACACGTTGGAGGCCGCGCGCTGGTACGCATACGGGGCGACGCTAGAGGACGGCGGATCGGTTGGTGAAGGTCCGGATATCGTTACCACCGACGGAATTTGGACCGATGAGGATGCAATTGAAGAGTTATCAGCTCCGCTCAACGATCTAGAGCGTCAACAAGTGCTGAAGATTGTTGCCGATTGGGCTAGCAATAAGCCAGGGCGGTTACTTAAGCGCATTAACTAATGCCGCGATTTGATGGGTCAACCTCAACGAAGAACCGCTCACCCTCGCCTCTCAGATAAAAGAAGCCCTCGCCGGTTAGGCGCTGGAATCGAAGTGATCGACAGCCCATGGTGGCGCGGAACGATGGTGCGCCTGGGCCGCGACGAGGGCCGCTATTTGGTAGTCCTGGCACGACCTTCGACGCGCTACCATCGAGCTTGATCCAATTCGGCACGCAAGGTAATGCCGTGTGTTTCCGCAGAGGCTTCGTCGCAGCAGATTCGCCCGCTGGTCCATTGAGGAACGACGTAACGTGGTGACTCTCAGAACCTTGCCTTCAGACACGGACCTCTTCCTCGACAAATATCATTTTGTTTCCTTTCCGAAGTGCGACAGGGGCAGGGTCTCCTGTCAGGCAATCGCTGCTCGCTTGCCGTGGCAATCGACGCAATGAATTGCCTCACTTCCTACGTGGCGCGACTCCCAGCTGCAGAAAACGAGTCAGAAGGAAGTCCTATGCGACGAAATATCAACGGTCATGTTTCGGTATAGAACCTTGCTGGACCTCCGCGGACTTCGCGCGTCAATGCCCTGCATTTAGCTATTCCTTTTGCTTGCGCCCACCGGTTAACCTACCTTTTTTTAAAAAGGGAAATCGGCAATGACAAACATCATTCAGTTACCTCGCCAAAAGCCAACGCGGGGCGAAATCTACTGCAAAGCGATCGACGTGACGTTCCCGGCGATCAGCCGCGTGTCATTTTCGATGACCGCTGAGATTCTTGAACAGCTTGGGGACATGGAGACGAAACCATCCACGTTCCACCTCATGGTTATGGATACCACCAACCTCGACCCTTTAGGCGTTGAGCATTGCGAACTCGCGCAGCACATCCGCCTTGGCGACCAAGAGGAAAGTGTCCTCATTCGACATCACAAGTCCGAGCGCGACGCACAATGCTTCCTTGACGGCATAACCATGATGCATCTTCTTCATGAAGAAGAGGGAGATCCGGAATCCGCCAACAGTCTTTTGACGATGGACGAAACCCTTCAGCCAGAACTTTGCGAGGTTGGCGGCTCCTTTTTTACGAAGAACCTGGTACCCACGCGGAAGTCATGGCCCGGTCCCATGCTGATCTATCAGGCGGAGGTCCCCGACGAGCGACTGCGCGAGATGGAGGTGGTCTGGTCACTGGGAATTTCGCCGGCGGGTGAGGCCGTTGAACTGAACATCTAACATTTCGTCTGAGTGTCAGCGCTGGACATCACGATGGGCGAAGCCTTGACGGTCCTTGCCATGCAAGGGAAACGTGCTTGCATATGCCATTGGGCAGCTTACTTCTGAAAGCGCCGGACTCAGACCAGTGAAGGGCTACTATGGAACGCATCCACCACCTGACAGTGCAGACCTCCAAACGATGGTTTCTAACCGACGACTTATTTGTCGTCGTACATGGTGGACTTCGGCGTGAAGATGCAATCGGCCAAAAATTTCGTCCCGTCATTCTCTACAGCTTGACGGTCGAAAGCATCCCTCTGCGGACCCATCAGATCAGCTCAGAGGATGAGCCGTTATCGCTAACGGCTTTCCTCCGCGACTGTTGGAATGGATCTGGGATGTTCCGTGGACTACCCGATACGTTGAAGGTGAGCCGCGAGATACTGTCAGCCTGCCCTACCCTTCGTGACTACGCCTCTTCTCATGGTGTTCGGTTAGAAGTCGTGTCGGGCACGGACAAACGCTACGCGGCAAGCAAACGATCTGCACAGAACGAATACCTCGATTCACAGGACCCCGTGGACGCTTCCACTGGTTCGACCTTACCGACGCTAGTGAACCGGTATCTCCATCGCCGTAGCGAATTCAGCTTACGATTTAAAGCGTCCGGGTCCGGACGGGAAGGGGAAGCAGAAAGAGCATGGCTCAACCTTCCCGTTCGGCTGTTCAACCCTTCGACGGCTGTTTCGAGTGGCAAAGCTGACTGGTCTACCGGACCATGGCTGTGGAAATCGGAAGGGACTATCCCCCCGCTCGAGGCAGATCAGTACGTCGTTGACCTGACAGTAGAGGATCAACGCGAAGGCAAAAAGTCCAAAGGGGAGCCTCGCATCCACTACTGCGAACGCCAGGCGAAGGAAATCGGTGAACGGACCTTTGATTGCTTGGAGGAGATCAACCGGCTGCTTCCGTCGTGGCCCGAATCCCTCAGCACCCTCGCAAAATCCATGGGGGCCACGCGCCAGGAACTGAATTGGTATTTGCAGGGGAAGCAGCCGATTGATGACCTGAAGGCTCTATTGCTAAGGGAACACCTCAACCTTGAGTTGGTCCCCGATATGGATCCGCCTTTTGCGCAGTGCAGCGGGGTCTATCTATTGATCGCGCGGGACCAGCGAATCACTTCAGCTTACGATGACATCTCGCACGGCGGCGATCTCGAGATCAGCGTGGAAGTCCTACCCTCGGTTGGTGGAAAGGACCCGGATTGGCGCTTCGTTCTCGCCCAGTCCTATGGGGGTTTCGCCTCGATCCTTGCTTTCCCGCGGAACTCTCCTCTGGAAAAACTGCTTGTGCCGGGTGGCGGGTTGATTAATTTCCAGGGTCCGGTCGCCGTTGATAGATTCATCTATGACGAGGTTCTGAGATGCTTCAACGATGGACAGATCGATTTGCGGCCGGCACTTCGAAAGTGGGAAGCCTTTCAGATCCAGCACCTGCAGGCTTTCGAAGCGATCGGCGAGCACTACGGACCAACGTGACACGCGCTCGTACAATTTCACCCCATGGAGACCACTCGTGATTGATTTGAGCCACCACGACTTTTCCCAAGCAATGCACGATTTGCTTCTCACCTTGGAAAATGCAGGTTTAGGTCTTGTCCTGCTGCCGGCTCCACGATCGAACCCTGGCGACGACTCTGTCGAATGCCTTCGCGAGGCCGTGGCGAACTTTGCCCGGGTCAAGGGTATGAGTGATGCTGGGAAGCGCCTTCTGCACAACTATCTGACGGACCATCTGTTCGAGCAAGGACCGGATGGGATTCAACACGTCCCGATATGGAAGGGCCCGTGCATCCGTCGCCCCTGAAATTGCTCTGATGTCGTGCAAATGTTTTAACTGGATACCAACCGACAGGATGTCATGTTCCTAGAGCAAATCGAACAAGCCGCTGCCGACTTTGACCCCGACAACCAGGTGCGTGGTCGGGCCATGGTTTTGCTTGGCATGCATGATTCGGCCGACCGCATGCTGTTAACCTGGCTGTCCATTGAAGGGCACGTGCCCTGGGTGCTCCGCCCTACCCATTGGCACCCCGAATCGATGTTCGCCACGGCGATCGAAACGGAACTAGACGGCGCATCGCTCCAGGTACTGCCCCCGATGTTGGGCTTGCCCACCAGCGTCCATCAAGCCCTCGGCATATGTCCAGAAGAGCTCTGTGGATACCTATCCTCGCTAGCGCCCTATGACGGCATGACGAAAGTCAGCCGCGCTTTTATTGAAGAGTTTGGAATTCGGTTTCCAACACCGAGTGAAGCAGCCTCGCGGCGCAGCGAGGCGACCAGGGTGCAATACCGCAGAACCGTTTCTATCGCGGCCGCAATCGTGCTTGCTGACATCGAAGCCAGAACTGGGATGACCCCAGCGAAAGCCCGGTCCGCACTTCCCGCCAAGGCGCCGAAGCCTCCGAGTAAAGTGCCCCCTTTGTCACCGAACGTTAGGGCGGCGGCGGCTTTACCACCTATCCTTGCCACAGCGGGTCCCGTAGCCGACGCGCCATCGATATTGGCTAGCGTTCAACCGCGCCTCATCGATCGTTCGTTGGCCCTGGTCAGGACGATTGCTGGAACGTTCGTGCCGGTGGCCCAGGTGCAGGGACTTGTCGGGGCGGCGCCCCTGAAGGCGAAGGTCATCGCCGAGGTTCATGCATGGCTGGCCGAAAAGGGCGTTCACTGTCCTGTCGACGGTGGACTGAGTGAATCGTGGGAATCCGGTACCGATGGTTCGGCCCTGCAGGTTTGGTCCGAATCCGACGATACACGGACTGCAATCCGCTTCGATCAACCATGCACGCAAGTCCCGGGACGGATCTGGCGTGTCGAGCTCGTGGTGCAGGAGGCCAACGCGAACGTATACCTCGGCGGCGTTGTGCGTGTCCTGGTGCAACACGGCGTCCACGCGGACACCATGCCCAGTGTCCCAAGGGTGCTCACGCAAATTGCCGATCGCTACGCGATGATCGACGATGAGAGGCGACTCACGCGGGAGCCGTGGACGATCGACTCGGTCGAGGACTTGGCCAAGTTGCAGCACCTCATCGCCCTTCCCTCTCGGGGACGATCAGTGGTGGTGATACCGCTCACGGCGAACCATGGCGGTCAGCGGGCCGCGGCCGTGCGCCTGGCTCGGCGCACAGTCGGTTACGCCCATGTGGTCATCCTTGCGCCAAGCTTGATGGCGAATCCGCCAGAAGCGATCGGTCAGTTGGGCGAGCTGGCCGCCGGCGAAGTACGCATTTATTTGAGGGGTGCCTCGGCAACTGGGCCAGAAGCACATCGCCACTTGAAGGTTCCAGCGTCCATCTGGTCTCCCGGGTCTCCGCACGGGGTGGATTTGATTGCGGCAGTGGTTGCCCACGACACCGTGTCAAGCCAAGACGTCGACAACGATGTCCCCAGCTTTGCGCGCACCCGGCAACTCATTCAGAGCGATCGAGCTCGTAAGGCGTCTAGTCTCGCGGACGGAGCCACTCAGGCCGCCATGGCCCAGATCGAGCAGTTGCTGCATGCAAAAGCTGACCTGCAATCCCAGCTCGAACACGCCATTGAAATGGCCAGTGAAGAGGAACGGCGCCGCCAATCCGCTGAATCGACGCTGCGTGAGGCAGAGCAGGAGAATTGGGCATTGCAGTCCCGGGTCGAAGCTCTTGAGCACCAGCTGCGATCATCAGCAGGGATGCCAGAGGCCCTGCTGCTGCCGGAGACCTGGGACGCATTGGAGTCCTGGGTCAATCAGCAATTTGAAGGACGCCTGGTACTAACCAAGCAAGCCATGCGCATGGGTCGCGATTCCGTATTCGAGGACCTGCCGTATCTTGCCGAAGTGCTCGGGCTATTGGCCGACCAGTACTGGCAACAGAAGGTGTATCCGTCCGAGCGCGTGCGCGACGCGTTCATGGCGCGATGTGCTGAGTTACGTGTCGAGGTGTGCAAAGTGGGGCTGGCGGCGACGGTCACGCGCACGACCGGCCAATACCGCACGACTCATGAAGGTCGCAGCTACCTCTGTGACCTTCACGTCAGCGGCTCCAGTTCACGCGACCGCCGCAAAGGCCTTCGGGTGTATTTCGCTTTCGACGAAGACCGCTCTCGGGTAGTGGTTGGAAGCCTGCCGGACCACCTACGCAATTCATTGAGCTGACGGTCTGCGAACTCCTCCAGTGCGCGATGAATCATTGGTGCACTTCATGGAATAGAGGCGCGATGAAGGTGGCGTTTTCCTTGTTGATGTTGAATAGCGACGCCCGCTTCCTTTGATACGGGCAGTCGCTTTCCTGGCTTAGTGCATAATGCGCCGTGCGCTCGCGGCTAAATTCGCTTCTTAATCGGGATTCGCCAGACCACATGCTGTCTGATTGTCCTTTTACTTTTTTTCTCTCTACTGAGGTTCTCGCATGACAATAATTCTCGATGGTCTGACCCCGAAAGAGCTCGCTCTGTTGATCAGTAACGCTGAGTCCAAAATGGTCACCGCCCGCGCCACCCAGGTTGAAACGGTACGCGCCAAGATCGAGTCGATCCTTAAGAGCGCCGGCCTGGATCTGGCCGATGTGTATCCGACGCGCGCTGGCAAGGGCGGCAAAGGCCACAAGGGCGGCAAGGGTGGCACGCGTGCGAAGCGCGCCGGCGCCGGCGTACCGAAGTACCACAATCCAGCTGACCAGTCGCAGACCTGGAGCGGTCTCGGCAAGAAGCCGCATTGGTTCGTTGCCGCTCTCAAGAAGCGTGGCGCGAGTGAGGAATCGCTCTTGATCGCCGGCGGTGCTGCCAAGGCTGCACCGGCAGAGACCGTCAAGAAAGCCGCTGGCAAAAAGGTGGCTGGCAAGAAAATCGCAGCCAAGAAAGCCGCAGCGAAGTAAGTGACACTGGAGGCCGCGCGGTTGTTTCAAGCGCGCGGCACTCCCATCGAAACCTACCCTCAACATCGACAAAGTGATGCTCTGTGCCCATTACCATCCGTGAAGTTGCGAAGTCGCTCGCCGGTCCTCACACACCCGTTACAGTCGAGAGGCTTGCTGCACGTATATTGCAGGGGAATGGAAAGCGCGGCACTCGGACCACTCCCTTGAGAAGGCGCTCAATGATGCGTTAGACCATTGGGTGCGGGTCGGTGACGTCAAAGATTGGTCGGCTGCCGGTGTTAGCTCCCTTCAAGCAGAACTGGCCATCTACATCGAGCCGGTGTAACACCGCTCAGAGAATAGCGTGCGGAATAAAACGCGACGTATCTTGGGTAATGAGTCCCGAGTCCTCGCGAATCCCCATCCCGGCCGGGCGATCGCCGACTACCCAACTTCCGATAAGCGGATAGCCGCCCTCGAAGCGCGTGAGCGGATGGTAAGCCTGACGGATCATCGGGCCGTCGGTATAAGGGCCATCGGAAGCCACTACCTGCCCTGTCGGCAACGCCATGGCGATGTTGGCGCCTTCTCGTGAAAAGAACGGCTTGCGGACCCAGCCGGACGGCAATGCCGAGGTCGGCGCGTCGTCGAAGAATGCGGGCAAGAGATTGGGGTGGCCGGCATGCCGTTCCCACAACAGTGGAAGGATCCCTTTGTTGCTGAGCACCGTCTTCCAGGCTGGCTCGATGAGCTGAAGACCCGACGATGGCAAATGAGCACCAAACTTTTCCGCGACCATCATCTCCAGCGGGTAGAGCTTGAACAGGGTTCCGATCACGATATCGTTGAGGTCGGTGAACGTGCCCGTGGTCGACAGGCCAATGTCCTCGATCGCGATCACGCTCGAATCCAATCCGCTCTGCGTCGCACAGTCGCGCAGGTACGCGATCGTTCCCTGGTCCTCTGCACTGTCGCGCACGGCCGAGAAATAGAAGGGGCGCGGGAGCTTTTTGGCAATCGTGGCAAAGCAACCCACCAGCAGCTCTTGGATCAGGTTGTACTGGTCCGCCGATTTGCTGACAAGGCCACGATTGCGCTGTTCTTCCAACCACTGCCATTGGAAAAACGAGGCCTCGTATAGCGAGGTCGGCGTGTCGTAGTTGAGCTCATACAGCTTCGCCGGTCCCGTGCCGCCGTAGGCTAGGTCAAGACGGCCGTAGAGGTGTGGCTCCCCTAAATGCCAAGACTGTGCGATCCAGTCCCAGTAGTTCCGTGGGATCGCGAGCCGCGTGAGCAACTCTTCGCTGGCCACCACCTCGTCCACGAGGGCCATGGCCATCTCATGGAGAACGGCAGTTGGGTCCTCGATGTCCTTTTCAATCTGTTCCAAGGTGAACGAGTAGAACGCGGACTCGTCCCAGTACACAGAACCGTCGATGGTGTGGAATTTGAAGCCACACTTCTCAGCGGTGGCTTCCCAGTCAGGACGAGGTGCGATAGCTACGCGACGCACTGTCAGCCGCCCCAGCTGCCACGGGCCGCGGATTCCGAGCCGAAGCCACCGCGGCTCGCCGTGATGGCGCGCGTGCCCGCATCGGAACTGGCCGGCGTCGAGACGACGCTTCCGTAAGAACCTCTGGACCCCGTCGACGAGTAAAATTGGCCGTTCGACTGGGTGTACACGGGGACGGACCCATAGTACGAAGGCGAACTGCTACCGAGCATGTGGGAAATCATGAAGCCCGTCATCAACGGACCCCAGAAACTCCCTTCCGAACCGCTGCGCTCCTGACACATGTCGGGACCGAACTGCCTGATGCAGTCATCCCTCGTTGCGTAATGGGGGGCGGCGGCAGTGGCGTTGGTTTGAGCCTGGTTGAAAGCGGTCTGGCACTCCGCCGGCGTGTTGCCGGCATGGGTGCAGTCGTCGATGGTCTTGAAGGCCTGGCTCTGTATCTGAGCCGGTGCCGGTGCTTCAGCCTGCGCCTGCGCCTGATTCTGAGCTTGTGGGTCATCGCATGCGGTGAGCATGAGTGGCGCAATGCTCATCAGCAACAGTGTGGCTGTAGTTGAACGTTTCATGGTGGCCTCCGTGCCTCAGGTGATGGAAAGATCAGCGGTGGTGAGATCACGGCCCAGCGAATACACCACATCGAAATGGGTCGGGCCGTAGTCCTCCGCCGTCACGAACAGATACTCGAACCGACCGGGCAAGCTCGGCAGCTCACGTTGATAAAGCATCGAGTAGTGGGTCAGGTCGAAATCGTCCTCGCCGCCCGGTGGGTGGGTCACGCTTTCGTCGTACACGATCGGCGGCGACCATCGCGCAGTGGGTGGATCGCCCCAGACACGCGCATAGGTATGGCCGCCAAAGGTGATCTGCTGCGAGCCCAGTTCCGAACCATCCTGCGTCCAACGAACGAATTCATCCTTCGTCGAAGGATTGCGCGTATCGGCGAAGACAAAGAGCTTGACGTCGTCGACATCGCCGCTGGTGGTGCCGACCTGGATCCACGCATCGTCGGTGAGGTACATCCGGTGCAGATGCGAGCCTGCACCAAGATCCACCGTCCCCAGCGCTTCGATGATCTGATTGCCTGCCGGCGGCTCGAACGCGTAGGCGCCGGGGTTCGCGCGGAAGACAACATCATCAACCGCCACTGCGCCACCGAGTCGAAATCCGAGCGGTAGCTTGGGACCCACGGCGACGCTCGGCGCATCGGCGTTCCTACGGAAAAAGGATTCAAACATTTTGCCAGGACCTTTCCTTGGAGTGCACTGAAGCACTTGCGCCGACGATTACACGGAGTGCGATCGGCGCAAGTGCGTTGGACCTACGAGTGAGTTGATGTCAGCTATCGGTCTTCTTGAACCGGGCAAGGACATCATCAGCGGCCTGGGCGCCGGGAATCACACCAGCGTCCCGCAGGCGCTGCTGCAGATCACCGTCGGTGCCCTCGGATTCCAACTGGTTGGCTGCGTCGATCTGTGCCCCTTTGAGGGCCTGCTGATCTTGGATGCGCTGGAGGGAATCCAAAGCGGTGTGAAGCTTCACGTTGGAACCGGACGTGGTGGACGAGATGGCTTCCTGCGCGCGCTGCACGGACGCTGTCGCCTTCACCGTGTCGACCTGTCGCTTCAGCTGGTCAATGGTGGACTGCGCCTGACGAATGGACGCCTGCAGCTTCGTGACGTTTGCATCCATACCTGCGAGCGTGGCCTTGTCGGCCGCGATCTCGTTTTCGAGCGTAGCGACCTTCCCCGCCACTTCGAGCGCCAGCGCCTGGTCACCCTTGTTGAGCAGCTGCTGGATGTACTGGTTGTACTCGGTCAGCTTGGTCTGTTTGTCACCCGACTTGTCGCCGGCGATCTTCCGTTCGGCCATGAGCCTGGTCAGATCCGTGCGCGAAGAAACCAGGGCGGAGTCAGCATCGCGAATTTCCTGATCAAGGATCTTCAGTGCGTTGACGTCGACGATCCGTTGACCTGCTTCCGTGGCGGTACCGCGAACCAGTGTGAGGAGTTTTTCGATGATGGCCATGGTGGTCTCAGTGCAGGTGGGTGGTCAGTTCACTGGCGGCTTGGATCGTGTTGTGACCCAAAACGATGATTTCCTCGATCACGTTCGGCAGAGGTGCCAACGAGGAGAGCTGTCCGAAGACGATGTAGATGTCCTCTTCATCGACAGTGGTAATGCCGATATTGGACAGTGGGTAGATCGTGTTCAGGCGCAAGCACGCGTCATTGAAGGCGTTGCGGTCTTTCACCTGACTGGCGTGGCAGAGAGTCGCCGAAACATGCACTTCGCCGCCGGTGGCGACGAGGCTCATCGGCAGGTCGCCCAGGTCATGCATCTCGATAACGAGAACTGGCTCGACGCCCTCATGTAGCTTGAATGAAACGTGGCCGGTCTTGCCGAATTCGGATTCCTGCAAGGCCTGAAGAAGAGACTCAATAGTCCATTGTTGACTCATTTCTTTCCTATCCATCGAGTAAATAAAAGGTGAGAGGGCCGGGAGTCGAAGTGCCATTTCGATGCGCGAAAGGCGTTCCTTGTGCTCTGCCCGGATGTAGACCTGCTGAGGTATCAGCCCCTGATCACGCATTCGCTTACGGAAGGCGCGCTGTGCGATAGCTGAGGGGGTTGGTTCTGGTTCTTTCTTCATTACATGTAATGCTTACATGTAATGCCAGCCGTACACAATACCAATTCTAAAGGTGGAGTCCGCCCTTCTCCTGGGAGGGCCAATTCCCCGGGCCATATCACTGCGGCATCCCGCTGGGAACGTCCAGAGATATCGCTCGATCTGCCTGATACAAGAGCCGGATCATCAACGAGCCGCTCAGACCAATGTTCCTCGGTCGCCAAGCGAGCCGCGCTGCCGCCAGGCCGAATTGGCTGGCTTCATCCACACGGAAAGACCCTTCAGCCGGGTCCCTCTCGGAAAGGTAGATATCTTGCTCACACAGCGCTAAAGCCACAGCGCACAGACTCTTGAATTTGCCGACCTCTCTGGCTGGTTCTATCGGGCCAGCAGCTCTCGCCTCGAGCGGTGCGGAACGACCCATCCGAACTGATGCACTTTGACCACGGATGTCGAACTTGATCGTCACGGTGTGTTCCAACTGGGCTACGGATTTTCGCATGAGCTCGGCCAGCCACGAATAGTCCGCCGTATCCCTGATCGTCCTACTGGTCATGCTGTCCTCATAATGCTGCGTTGGTAGTTGAGACTTGAAGTCCGGAGCCAGTAAGGCGACGTTCTTCGGTGGATCCAAATACAAATGGCCGCCGTAACCAAATAGCGTGATCACCTTACGACTCGGCCACGCGCGTGAGACTGCCGCCCTGAAGCCAACAGCCTCGCTGTAGACACGGCATGCAACTACATGCACGGGTATTTCTTGCGGAGCATTTCGATGAGCATCAGCTCCGCCTTGTTCTTACCCAACTTAATATCCCAGTGCCATGCAATATCCAAAACTTGCGCTGGAGTGAGTTTTTCAGGAAAACACGATCGCTGCGCTACCGGAATGAATTGCCTGGCCTGCAAATAGGTATCGAGGACACCGTAGATGTATGAGTCACAATCAAAGTATGGAATGTCCCCGTAAGCTGTACCTCCCACATCTGAACAAGATTCAAGAAGATAATCGAGAGTTATAGAATCCCGAACCTTCCTATGTTCAGGAGGTGGCGTTGCTGCTGCAACAAAGGGCAACAAACAAATTAGAAGGATAATCATTTTACTCATGCTAAATCCCGCGTTGTCCTAGTCCTAACAGCCGCCAACTTTATCGTTGACACCCAAAACAAAGGGCCTATATGCCCTGCCATTAACCCCACCCGCAACGGCTGCGCGCCAATCCGCAGAAATGCGCCGATCGGCAGCCCGGGCTCTCAAGATGTTTATGGAGCATAGACCTGTCGTAAAAATATGTACGATCCGACCAATAAAAGAATGATCACTACGATTTTGAGACGTTCCTGACCATTAAGCTTGCTCCATGGAATCCATACTGGCATCCACATGCCAAGTCGCTTGCTACTTATGCCGAGCCGTATACCCGCACGGATGTGAATGATGCTTCCACCAATCAACCACAGGGCTAAGGCAGAAACGAATAAGACGATGGCCAAACTACGCATCTTTGCATCACCATTAATTATTTACGTGCTTGTTTCGAGATAGACAGGCTAATAGTTCTATGCCGCCATTTGCTCCTAATCCTATATACCACTATCTGTAAATTGGCTTTTGAGGATAGAAATCATGGTCCGCGCGGAAGGAGAAACACCAGTCGCCGTGTAAGACGTTCCCGTGAAGGCTCCAGCGCCAACCCCAGGCCCGCCTTTTAGTCCGCGTATCAGACTCCAATCGATATGACCACATGGATCTTTCGTACCGCTAACACCTCCTGACGGACCCCACCCTGCATCGGCTTCAAAATATGGTGCTGAGCTAAATCCCGACGCCGGTGCAGCGGAGTTGGGCGTATATGACAACATTCCACCCCATCCTCCAAATGCTCCGGAAGCAGTTCCTGGGCCCCCAAGATTTACTTGATCTTGCACATAAACCGACGAATTCCACCAATCGAGATTAAATCCAACATTTACGCTTGCGCTATCACCGGTTACTAGCCCAATGAATGCCCCGCCTACACCGACCGTAAGCTGGGATGCCAATCCATAGGGATCGACGTTCCGCAGCGGATCGCTCCCCACATAGGCATACGTGCTCCACTGGCCACCGTAGACCCCCATCGGGTCACTCTGTGGCGATCGACCGGTCGCAGCTTCGTAGCTTCTGAAGCCCCAGTTCGACAGCCCAGATTCCGCATCGTAGTACTGGCCTGGTAGCCTCAGATTGAGCACATAGCCAGTCGTCGACGTCGGCTTTTGCTCCCCAAATGGATTGCCCTGATACGTTAGCTGCCAGATCACCGTGCCCGTGCTGTTGCTCACCGCTCTCGGCGTACCCAGCTGATCCGCGGTCACGAAATTCACTGTGCTGGCGGTAACGTTGCCACTGACGGTGTTGTCCATGACGGCCACAGGGATCTCACCCAGCCAGACATAGTCACGGCTGGTCGTACCGTATTCGCCGAGCAGGTGGCCACCTTCGTCGTAGGCATATCGTTCGATCGTCGCCTGCGGGACCGTCCCGACCTTGCCTATGCGCATACCCATCGCGTTGTAGGTGTAGTTGCCCACCGTCTGGCCATTGAGTTGCACCACCGTCATCCGGTTACGCCCGTTGTAACCGAAGCCGTACGTGTTCCCTGCAATCACGCTTCCCGTCGTGTTGCCATCAGCATCATTGGCCTGGGGCGCATTGCCGATGCTCGATAACTGGTGCGTGCCGGTGGTGTAGAGATAGGCGCCGGTCGCCAGGCCCGGTGCCGTCTTACTCAGACGATCGCCTGTCTGATTGTAAGTGTAGCTTTCCAGCGCGGTGCCGGCGTCGGTGATGCCAGTGAGCCGGTATAGAGGATCGTAGCTGTACGTCTCCGTGGCCGGATTAGCGCCCGCCGCGTTACCGAGAGCAACGATGTCGCCCATCGCATCCCGCGCGAAGTGCAGGTTCAGCGCCGGGCTCGTCAGGTCGGTGAGCCGGTAGTTGGCGTCGTAGGTCCGCACAATCGTTTGGCCATTGCCCAGCGTGTAGCTGCCGATCGGCCCAAACGGCCGATAGCTGATGTTGCTGACCACCGTTGGCGGTGCGGTAGTGGCGCCGCTCGGGGTCACCTGCACTCCACTGATGTGGCCATCGCTGTCGTTGACAACCAAGTGCTTCACTTATCCCAATAGCTCATTCCACGCCTTAGCTGCACATGTTGCTTCCCGCTCGGCGACAAAACGTCTCCTACCAGAACTCCACCATCAATATGGCCGGAAAATGATTCATTTAAAGCGGGACTGATAGGGATATCAAACCCAATATTCGCTCCTTTCTTTCGAACATCGACAATGTACACCTGCCCGGGCGCACCCTCCCCAACTTGAACAATGGCTTTGTACCCTACATCAGTAGGTATGATAAGTACCTCGTAACCCAACAAATCACCGCTTTCTCTATTATATTCCAGTGATGAATATGTTCCGGTGACTTTCTGTTCCGAAGCGAACACCTGACAAGACCCCAGCAATAGAATGGTAAGAAACAGGCGTTTAATTACCACATTCGCACTTTTTAGCATTGCCATTTGCGTAGTCCTCTTGGGCCTCATCAATAATCTCTTCTCTATGTCCTGGGTCGATATAGAAATGTACTGGGTCCGGTTTAGGATGCCGAAAGGCTCCTCCCCAATTGATTCCGTTCGCGGCCGCGTTTGCAATCACAGTTGCTTGCTGATTTGGCGTCAAGACACTCATCTTTATGTCAACAGCCCAGCCCGCCTCATGCAAGCTGGCTAAGCTGCCACTTGCTGGAGCCGGCGTCGTCCAGTTGCTCCCTGGATTCTCTTGCGCGGCAGCAGTCCTAAATGCCGACGTTACCGTTGTGTCGATACCATCTGCCGAATTTGCAGCGAGCCAACTCGAAACGTTCGGCAAAAAATCGCTGTCAACGTATGCGTCCGGTTTGCCTGGGAGGCTTGCATGGCAGAGCTTTAATCCCAATTTATCAATGAACTCCATCGGATCATCGCCTACGTAGGTATACGTCGATAGTCCGCCTGCCAGGCCAGTAGGGTCGCTTTGATCGAAGCCTCCTTTGCCCGGGTCGTAGATCCGAGTGACGTTATAATTCGAGCCAGACTCAGCGTCGAAGTATTGCCCTGGAAATCTGAAATTCAGCACGTAGCCAGACAATGATGTTGGACCTTGCTCCCCGAAGGGGTTCCTCTGGTATGCCCATGACCAGATCACCGACCCGGAATGGTCTGTAACTTCCCTCGGCGTTCCCAGCTGGTCGGCAGTCACATAGTTGACCGAGCTGGCGGTGACGCTTCCGTTGATGGTGTTGTCCACCACCGCCACTGGCAGATCACCCAGCCAGACGTAGTCACGATTCGTTGTGCCGTACTCGCCTAGCAGCTGACCCGCTTCGTCGTAGACAAACCGCTCGGTCGCCGACTGAGGAAGTGTCGCCACCTTGCCGATGCGCTCACCCAAGACGTTGTAGGTGTAGTTGCCAACCGTCTGCCCGTTTAGCTGGACCACCGTAAGGCGGTTGCGCCCGTTGTACCCGAAGCCGTACGTATTCCCGCCGACCACGCTCGCCGTCGTGTTGCCGTCGGCGTCATTGATGCGAGCAGCATTGCCTATGCTGGCCAGCTGGTGTGTGCCGGGCGTGTAGACGTAGGCACCGGTGTCAAGTCCAGGCGCCGTCTTGCTTAGTCGATCGCCGGTTTGATTGTAGGTGTAGCTTTCCAGCGCGGTGCCGGCGTCGGTCACTCCGGTGAGCCGGTACAGCGGGTCGTAGCTGTACGTCTCCGTGGCCGGGTTGGCTCCCGGGGCGTTGCCCAAGGCGACGATATTGCCCATCGCGTCCCGTGCGAAATGCAGAGCCAATGCAGGACTCGTGAGATCGGTGAGTCGGTAGTTGGCGTCGTAGGTCCGCACGATCGTTTGGCCATTGCCCAGCGTGTAGCTGCCGATCGGCCCAAACGGCCGATAGCTGATGTTGCTTACCACTGTCGGCGGCGCCGTAGTCGCCCCGCTTGGCGTCACCTGCACACCGCTGATATGGCCGTCGCTATCGTACGTGTAGGCAATCGCCGTCTGATCAGGATACGTCAGGGCGCTCAGTCGCCCAGCCGCGGTATAGGCATAGGACGTCACGTCGTTGTGCGTCCAAGCGCGCTGGCTCTTCTGAATGACGCGACCCTGGACGTCGTAGCAGAACACCGTGGTCACCTTAAGCTCGACCACGCGGGTGAGTCGGCCGATCGGCGCCGAACTCGTACATCCCGTTACAGTATTGGTCTCATCATAGTCATAGCTGACGTTGAGCGATGCATCCGCATAGCTCGTGCTGATGACGCGGTTCTTTGCGTCATATGCCGACGCGCTGGCCACGCCCTTGGCGTCGGTGTGCACCAAACGGTTGCCGGCCGCATCGAAGGTGTCCGAGCTAGTCCCGGTGTCCGGGCTCTGCAGCTGCGTGCGGTTACCCAAACCATCGAACGTGTACATCGTGTCGAGGTTGCTTGGATCGGCAACGCCGTCCACGCGATCGAGCGGATCGATATCGAATGCCGTCTGCGTGTTGTTCGTCGACGGGTCACTTCCGTTGTAGTTGGCGATCGTCGTGACCAGGCGGTTGAGGCCGTCAAAGCCTTGTTGATGCTGAATTCCGAAGCCGTCGGCGCTGTGCACGAGGTTGCTGTTCGGGTCGTAGCTGTCGCTGAATCCAGCGCTGAACACCGTCTGGTTGAGCCCATCGATCACCGCGGTCAGATGGCCCAGTGAATCGTATGTTCTGGCCAGGTTGTGCACGACGGTGCCGGAAGACGTCTGGATCTGCTCAGCCGTCTTGTTCCCGGCGGCGTCCAGCGTGTAATGGATGTCGTTGCCCTGCGTATCGGTGATGTCCGTCAGTCGGTGCGCGCCGTCGTACGTGAAGGTCGTTACAACACCATCGGGATCTGTGACGGAAGCGACCGCGCCGTAGGGCGTGTATCCCATCGTCGTTGTCGCTCCGCCGACGGTACGTGAGGTCAGCCAGCCACGCGGGGAATACGTGAGACTCGTAACCGCCCCATCCGCGTCTTGCATGCTGGTGGTTCGGCCGGCCCCATCGTAAGTGAGATAGGTTGTCACTTGCCCCATCGCATCGGTTACCGATTGGAGATCGCCGTGCTGTGCTGTCGAACTATCCGTCATGTAGTAGGTGTAGGACGTGACGTCGGATACATCGGTCCGTGGGCCAACTACTGACAGCAGCAACCCTATGACCGGGCACTGGGTCGCATCGATGGCGGTGCAGTAGGTGTAGGTCGAACGGCGAACCCCGGGCGGTGGCGTTCCGGCAACGGCGCAGGTGTACACACCAGCCTGGGCTGGATCAATCTCGCACCGGGCTATCGTCTGGCCGCCTGCGTTGTATACCCATTCCGTTTCGGCAACTGCGGTACCGGCTGCATTGAGCACCGTGCGCGCCACAGGATTGCGAAGAACCGTGTCCCAAGTTGTGTTTGTCGTGCGCTGATCCTCGCCACCAGATTCATCCACTTGCTGGTCAAGGAGATCATGACCATCAAACTGAGTTGTGGTCAGGTTGCCGTTGAAATCGGTTGCTGAGGTCTGGAACCCGTTAGCGTCATAGGTGAGGCTTTGCCAGGGTTGATCGCAATCAGGCCCGCACGGTTGGTCTATGGAGCTAACCTCGTTCGTTCCGTTGGCGGATGAGAAACCGATTGTTGCGCTGTGACCAAGTGGGTATTGCACGGTCGACGTGCCGTTGCCGTTGTACGTGATCTGTGTAGAACCCACGCCCCCGGCAAACCTCGAAGAGGTTGCGCGTCCGGAACCGTCGTAGGTGGTCGACGAGTAACGTACCCCTGCCTCGTCGATATAACCGGACAAATCGTTATACGTAAACACGGTGCCTGTGAACGACGGTGGCGCATAGACGTACGTGCGGATCGCACCATCGGGATACTTAACCGTCGACAGGTTTCCGTTGGAATCGTAGGCGTAGGATAACGTCCCTCCATCAGGCAGAGTTACGGCAGACACATTTCCGCTGCCGTTGTAGCTGAAGATCAGCTGGCGCCCCTTTGGATCGGTCACGGTCAACAACAAACCTGGCGTTGGTGCAACCTTGGCTGGCGTCGAGGTCGTGCTGTAGGTCAGGCTGATACCTTGACCTGCCTCATCCGTGACAGTCTGCAACAAGCCCGTTGCACTATACGTCTCGGTGTGGCGGAGGGCACCAATAAATACGGTATAGCCAGTCGCAACACCTTCCGTGTTGTCCGTCTCGACGAGCGTGTCGACCTGGGCCACTCCGCCGGTCCACACGCCGGCGGCCTTGGTGAACGATTCCTGCGTTCCGTCCGGGCGTGACATCAGGAGGGTTGCCACCGGGTAGCCGGTGAGTACCAGTGAGCGGTTAAAACTGTGGCTCCATTGGACACCCATTGCGGATGGAGGAGTGTTTGTATTGCTGTTGTAGAACCGACGGAAAGTCAGCCACTCGCTATCGCTGAAATCATCCTCCTGGACATACTTGTTCCCGGTCGACGCATTGATCGGATCGCCGACATTGACTGAGGCGGCAGCTAGCGCGGCGTCAGAATGCCCCCCCTCGCCACCAGAAGCGATGTCACCATTGCCAGTGTTCTGCACCGGAGTGTTCGTGCAAAGAAACCATCCAACAGGGACAGCGGAGTTGAAATCAGAAGCCTGGTAACCAAAGGGGTTCGGTGTCGGTGGAATGGTATCGACATTCATCCAAATCCCAGTGTAGGAGGGATCTGGGGCGCTCGCCCCAGGTGGTGTGTACGGGCCGGCAAAACAAGTCTCAACAAGCTCCACGCCATTCGAGCCGGTTTGTGAAAAGGCACAAGCCGCAATCGTTGCATTGACGTCAGCACAGCCAGATGTATCGGCCATCGCCAACCCTGGCGTCATCCAGAAGCCGAGCAGCATGAGTACAACGGTTAGTGCGTGACGGATCAACCAACCCGTGAATTTCACTCGGCGATGGAGTCTTGGCGGGCTAACCATCCAGGACCCGGCTGACAACTTTTGTCGATTTGACCTTACATCCATGTTTTTCTTCATCGAGCTTCGTTGTCCATAGGTGTGGGTTTGTAAGTGCCGAAAGGCCCAATCCATGGGCCTGAACATTCCGCGAACTCCTCGCGGATCTTCGACATGCTTCGTCTCACGACGGTGCAAGCAGGCGCTGGGGGGAGCGACCTGATTTGTATGCCTGAGGACAACGATCGGAGCCGCGCCGTCAGACATTGTTCGCATCCTGCGAAGTGAATCTCCATGACCACTCCAGGGGGAAGTGGTGTAACTCGGCTAACCGGCAAAGACCCTTTGGCAGCGATTCACCGGCTGACGTGTAATTCCGGAAGCTGAATGGACGTGCCGCCTGAAGTTACAGTCCTCATTTGCATGAGGTCCCAAGGCATCTCTTCCTTGCCGCGCGAATCGGTTGTGCTGTCGACAATCTTGGCCAGCCCGCAGACCTCGCCAATCGTCACATCCACTGTGCCGAATTTCGACGGCTTTGCTTGGGTATTCGATTCGTTCGCCGCTGCAACATAGCTCTGGCAGATTGTGCCGTCGGCCATCTTGAACTTTGGCAGGTTCACACTTACAGCTTCTGTGACTTTGAACTTGTCGATGCGAAGGATCTGAGGGCTGACGTCTTGCTGCGACTTGACCGTCGCAGCCTTGGCTGCTGTCGGCGCACCGGCCAAGTTGTCAGCGGCCATCGCGCTGGCTCCGAAGACGCAGAGTGCGGCGGCCATAAGCAGCTTGTTCATTGGCAATTTCCTCAACATAGTGTGTAGAGCTCTCGGCTAGTAGACTAAAAAGGTACGTTGCGCTTCAGCGGTACTACTGGTGGCGTGCCGCGTCGGTCGCGCGTTCAAAACAGCCAGGTAAGACACAGGTTCAGGCACGCATTTCAAGCAAATCAACGGTTCGCAAATAAATCTTGGCGGCCAAGCCGGTCTCCACGGCCTGAGTTCTTTCAACTCTGGCTTGACCGCCAATTCTTGAATTCTTGGGCAATCCCTTGCCGATCTTTCATCCCTACCCAGCATCCTTGCTGTGGGCGTCCTGCCCTCCCTTCCATGTCGACGCCATCCGTTATCGGTCGATGAAGCACTTCCTGAAGCTTTTCCTCACTACCCATTCCGTGGGTTGCATCAAGTCCTTTTCGTGCCGATCGTCCGTTACCGCTTGATCATCCTGACCAGGCGAACTTCCTATCTGCCGTCTCACTCCTTGAGAACGATGTCACCATATCTCTTGATTCGTGCAAGTCCCTTATTCCGTGGGTCTCGCAACTCGTCCATGAACTGTCTCTTCCTCCGTCGCCTTCAGCCTTCCTGGCCATCCAGCCGTCCGGGCCGGTGTGTCTCACGTCTTGCGACTTGGATTCATCCGAACACACAAACTGATTCGCGCAAGGGGCGTAAAACGCCCTCTCTACCGGATTTCGCCGGCGGCAGACGTATCGCTACCGGTTGACCGCAACCATTCCGTCCCCACGCATGGTCATTTCGTTCATCCTCTTGACGAACGAAATGTCACTACTCACGCAGCGCACCTTGGCATCGCCATCGATCGCAACGCCGGAGCCGATTGAGCGCGGCAGGATCTGCGGTTTAGCAAGAGCGTTGTGACTGAGCCAACCGACGCTCTGGCCAACAGCCAGTGCGGCGATCGTAGTAATGTGCTTTTTCATAGATTCCCCTGTCTGCTGAATTTGAGGAGTACTGCTGTGCATCGCGTGTAATCCAGACGGATCAGCCAGGCTTTGAAGATCCGTACGCTTGCCCATCACAACTTTCTTGAGCCGCAGAGGGTTTCATTCCTCGTTTCTCTTGGTCGGCCTCGCAAATGCTCTCATTCAAAGTACGTCCAAGGATCTCGTCGTACCTGAAGCGGCTCACCTGAGCCATGGAGCCGACTGTCCCGACAGGCACATGCCATGGGATATCCGACAGTTGAGTCAGGGCGAGGTCGGCAGCTTCAACACGCCTGTATTTCGAAGCTGCGGATTCAAGTTCGATGAGTTTCAAGCAACCTTGTTTGTATTCGATCGTCTGGCCCATCATCAACACTTCTACGGCAATCGAGTGGTCTCTGACCTGGCGCCCTTTGTAGAAACGAACATCGACCCATTTCTTCTCGAAAGCATCGGCCGCCACACGTGAACTCTGGCAGCGAAGCCCCTTATACGAGTCCAGCAGGAAGCCATTTTTATCAAAAGCCGGGTCGTCACTGCCCTTCATGCGTATCAAGAGATCATTGTTCGACCTGAACATTTCATCGATGGCGTCTGAGGAATAAGAGATCTGTGCGCCTAGCGCTGTCTCAAGCGATCGAACAAGCACCCACGTACCCACCTGGATTATCGCGACTGTAGCGACGAAAGCTATAATCGCTTTTCGATATGCCTTGAACCACGTCTTGGCCTGCCATTTTCCGTTCATTTGAATGCCTGTTCGTCGATTTTGATTTGATGTCGCTAATTGGTCATGCATGGACAATGACGCGAGGGCCGAGCGCTAGCCTGTTGCAGTTCTTTGTGCTGTGGCCACCGCACCCGTCAGTCGACGTCGAACCGAGTCGTCCATCGGCACGTCACGACGGATGTGGACTGTCGGATCACCTGGAACCGGCAAGGCTCCGGTGGGGTCCAATAGGACTTCCACGCGCTGGCCGCAGGCGAGCACCAGCTGCACACCAGGATCCTCGGTGCTGTTGCATGGGAAGAGTGGTATCTGGATTTCAACTTCCGCCTGCAGCTTTTTCCACTCACTCCAGAAAGAGAGCTGCTCGAGCAACATCTGGCCGAGGGGCCGGTATTCAGCGTCGTGGATTGGCAGCAGGGTGCGCCTATCCAGTGCGTGCATAAGAGTTACGTCCGCGAGCCGGAACTGTCTGCTCCTCGGGTCCTGAGTGATAAGGCCAAGCGCCCAATACGGGCCGTGCGTTCCGTTGTCACCAGGCGGGGCATGAACGGAGCCGAGGATCGGCACAGTTCGCCTCTCACCCTTCGTATCCCGGGATGTCAGTGCACCGGCGCTCGTGCCGTCAGGGAGAACGACCTCCTCGATCACTCCTATAAACAGACCCGAAGTCACCTGACCAGGTCTCGCTGCGGCCAACTTGCGCAGATTTCCGTAAGTCCGATTGATCCCTGGCAGGAACGTGCAGCCCACCTGGGCGAAGGTGATGCCATGTCCCATGTCTTGTGCGCCGAGCTGACGCAGCCTCGCGAAGGGTGTCTCGATCAGCTGGACCTGTCCCTTCGGCGCAAGCTTGTTGAAGGAGGAGACATGCAGTCGCTCATAGCCGAGCTGATGAAGCGCGGTCCGTAAAAGCCGGTTCAGCCCGGCAGCCTGATCTTCACCACTTGGTCCGTGGTGGACGAGCGACTCCAGATTCCATGGGCCTAGGATCGGTCCGTCAACATCCTCAACTTCGTCCGCGACGGACGGCGAGCGGATCTCCCCAGCAAACGCACATTCATCAGCGTGCCGGACCTCACCGAATCGGAAGGGGTGCATACCCCCGCGCCCGTCCCGCGGACCGATCATGGGCGTGGCACCGGTGGTTCCACAGCAATCGCAGGCCAGCCACAGCCTGTTGCGATGCAGTTCCGTCAGTGCCTGGCGAGCTGCAGACAGTTCAGCCGCAGATCGCGTATCGCTGAAGAACGCCGCACGAATCGCCTCTGTGGAGACGAGGTCGTATGCGTCAAGCCTTTCGCTTCGGTTGTGGATGTAAAGCATGACGCAAGCCTCAATGCCTTTCGGTGGCCAGTGAGGCGGGCTTATGGTCTGCCTGCGTCACTGTTGGAGCACCTCGGTCCTCGTGATCAACACGATACCGAAGGTGCGGAGTTTCAATCGGTGCGATCAGTCAACCGTGACTATCGGTGTCGCAATAAGCCGCGCCAAGTCTCGGATTTGAGCAATTTCATCGTCGGTCATGTCGAGATCATCCTTTGAGATGAAGAGATCCTCTATCTGGCTGTCTGGATCAAGCCCCTCGCACACTCGGAGAACCGATGGAATAGCTCCATGTTTCAGATCTTCGAGTGTGTCGGCCGTCAGGACGACGTGGCACAACATGCCTTCGTGGTACGCCCGGTAGGGCATTTTGTAAACGTAACCGACCACAATGAATCGATGATCCGCGATCCGGGCCAGCACACTCTTGGCGATGTCACTCTGTTGCTGCCAAATGTCAATTGAGTCGTCTTTCATTGCCTGCAGCATCACCTTGCCCTGGGACGAATGTGCGTCCAAAACAAGGTGATAGCTTTGGGATGGCGAGTTTCCGTGGCTCATTGCATTACCTTTCGGTCAATTCGATGGGTGGACTAGCCCACAGAGGCGCGACTGAGTACGTGGACGTTCTGATTCGAAAAGCTCCGAACGTTGGTCCGGTGAGTGTCATGACCCGTCCCGTGAAATTCATCCCACAAGCGCTCTTCCCGGCCGGCCACGAAGTGGTGGTAGTCCCCACCCTTGCCGTGCGCGTAGAGGTCGCTCACAAATGCGCGGAACCGGAAGGCCTCAGAGAAGGCGACACGTCGTTCGAATGGCATGCTCTGAATGCCCAGCGCTGTGGGGTGATGCAAGGCGTCGTCGGCGTAGCGGGCATAGGCGCTGTGAATCACTTGCTCATCGACCATGTGCCGTTGCGATACCTGCGTTTCCCGTTGCCGAATCTTATAGATCGGCTCTACGACGCGAAGGAGCCCGCCGACCTGGTGGCATACTCGCAGCAGCCTGACCACGTCTTCTGCGTAGCCGCCCACGTAGCCACACTCGAAGCTCCGGTGCGTCATGGTGCGCACCGAGGCCAATAGCTTGCCGGCGCCGTCGAAAGTCAGATCATCAGGCATCCGAATCTGGCGTTTGCTCTTGCCATCCCACGTCACGTACTGAGTGGCCGAGCAGGCCGCACCGATACCCATGCAGGCCATGAACAGCTCGCTGATGTAATCCGGAGGGATCAGATCATCGGCATCCAACTCAACCAGATACTCGCCGGTTGACGCATCAATGGCCCGGTTACGAGTTTCACTGGCAGAGGCGTCCGCCTGCCGACCCCGCGGCAGGACGCGGACTCGAGGCGACTTCACCGTGCCCAGAACCCACGCGGCGATCGCTGCATCGGCAGGTGCGACGATGACCTCGACGTTCTTCCAGGTTTGGCTAAGTGCGCACTCGACTGCATAGTGGAGGTAGCCGCCGGCCTGGAAGGCCGGGATGATCACTGAGACGCGTGGGTGACTATGCATTTTCGTTACCTGTAAATCACATCATGATTTGAATCATTCGGGTGCCCGAAGATTCGGGTGAAGTCGAAGTACCTCAGGCGTGCGAGCCAACGAGGCGACGTTTTCTCGACGAAGTCGACTTGGAATGCGCGATGTATTCGGGCAGGCGACATGGCCCGAGTACGGCCGGCCGTGGGCGGACTATCTCGCCAGATACCTGATACCAACCTCCACGGTCATCAATCGGGACGTCTTCCGGCCAGGAACCGTGGACGAGGAAATAGAGCCTCATCAAGAAATCGTCCTGAATCGCCATATGCCCTGCGTGCCATGGGAACTGAGCAAAGAAGGCTGTGGCGTCTTCGATACCCTCTACAACCTCCCGATGTTCATCGAGACGCTTGCCGATCGAGCGCGCGAAATTCAACTGGTTCCTGACGTAGACAGCGCGAACGAAACCAAGGCGCTTGAGAAATCGATTGAACATGTGCGTTCCTATAAAAACTGTGTGTTGTTGGCGTCAGTGACCTGCGCATCCGCCAAATCTGACGGAGCGCCCCTCATTCCTTCTTCCAGCATCACTACGGCTCTAAATGTCTGCCGTGGACGTGGGATATTTTCGACGAGACACGCGACGAACCACGCGGCTGTAACCACCGCTGAGAGTGCTGCTGGCCACACGCTGTCGTGGTCCAAGCTGCGCACCAACTCTGTTGAGGCAGCAAATACGTCAACCCGCGCGCCGCTAAGGATCAGCTGCACGATCGGATCAAGACCTGCTTTCAAATGCGCCATCCACACAACCGCCGGGACTACGGCCGCCAGCAGCGGGATCCACCCGGCGAGCATCAGCACTCTCAGTTTTCGCGGTTCGACACCCAGCTGCTTCCGGCGCCATCCACTGATGGCGTACATCGCAGGCACATTCGGAGCGAGCCAACTGAATGTCGACACCAAGTCGCCGGCGAGGTCGCCGCTGATCCCCGCGGTACCGACCAGCACCGACATCGAGGCCACGATGACGCCCAGGATCACCACGAAGTCGAAGGCGTACCCGCAACGGACCTCAAGGCGAGCGGCCTTGTGCACCAGGTGCGATCGCTCATGCGGGTTCACGCGGCTTCGCTCTCAGCATCTGCGGACGGTTCCTCGGAGGCAAGCTCTTCGGCCTGAATCGCGTGCTGGCTGACCATAGGCACCTTGCAGGTACCGCAATCAAGGACAGCTGAAGACTTTGACCAGGCGTTCAACTGGCATGTCGGGCAAGTGAACTTCACCTTATCCAGGTTCTTCTTCACGTTGGACGCTTTGCCGGCCACGGATATGAGCTGGACGGACACCGGCTTTTCACCGGTCCGAGCCTTTGAGCCGGTATCGAGGATCACCGGCTTCGAGTTCGCGTCATCGGCATACCCGTCACCACTTGGCGCCGCGCCATCGAATTCGTGCTCGTGTGGCAGATGGTCTGTCGTAGACATGGACGTCGACCCGAAGTGCTCCGCTGCGGCAGCGCGCGATGTGGCTTCGCCCGGGTACTGTCCGGATTGCGGCACACCACCTTCGTCATGAAGCGAGCTGCCGCCGGCGGGAACTTCGTCAGAATCGTGGCCGCGGGTGGCGACTTCTCCCAGATCCGGGGGGATCGAATCATCATCGGCATTGCTGCGGTTCACCAGCAGCCCCACCTTGCCAAGCAGCGAGCCGGCCAACGGCTGGCGCTCGTCTCCCTGGTCGGCCTTGATGTCCTCGTCGACCATGTCCCAAGGCGCAGCGACACGATCGAGCCATGTGATGTTGAAGCCGGTGGCGATAAGCTCGGACGTCGCCACGAAGAATGGACCGTCCGGGACGATGTAGTGCATCACCTTCTCGCCGGTGCGCTTTCCGCCCGGCTTGCCGGTGGAGCTGGGCATCAGTCCGATCAACTCCATCTGATCGGCCCAACCCGTTGAGTGATAGCCACGGCGCCCCTGCACGCCATTGACGTGCGCCCACAGGTGGCACATCTGGCGGCCGACGATGGACAGCACTTCGCGCAAAGTCGCCATAGCGAAGTTTTGGGGGTTGATCGAAATCTCGTGCACTGTCTCACCGCCCTCGCGGATGAACCGGTGCGGCGAAAACAGACCGTGGATCCCCCTGTGCCGCTGCAGGGTGATCAGGCATTCCGGCAGCTTGTCTTCGAACAGAGCCTTATTAAGGAACAGGAAGGCCTGCTCCAGTTCCTTGTGAGCCTGCTCTGTCGGAGTGGTGTCGATATTCACGGGAGGCACCTCAGCGCAGGACGTTGATCGACGTGGACAGGTCGCTGCGCACGGCCCCGGCGAGGTTGGCCAGGGCAGTCTGCTGCGCGTGATCGCAATTGATGTCGCTGGCGCGCAGGGTCACAGCCCGCTTTACCGTCAAGGTGTGCGCGGCATTGTCGACCTCGTAGGTCGCCGTGTACTGGCCAACCCCACCATCCGCCGTGATGTCGACGTTGTGCGGCGCCAGGAAGGGGTGACCGGCCGCGCTATGGATCGTTGTGTCTTCTTCCCGATAGGTGCGCTGGCACAGCCCCGCGCCCTTCGCATTGGCGAAATCGTCCATCGCGGACAGACTGTTCATGATCCTCGGGACTTTCATCATGTAGCCGCCAGCATCGGGACCGGAGGCTTTCGCGCTGAACTGACCCTCGACGACAAATCGATTGTCCGGCACATACGGGCTGTCGATTTTGCCGATGGTGATATTGACGCTGCGTGGTGCATGCCGGGTGAGGCGCGCGCGAAGCGCAAGGGGGTCCAGCGTCATGACCTGCTCTCGGGCAGCGGCTGCCAGGTCGCCATAGTCGGCAATCGTCGTGTTGCCGATCATGGATCCGTCAGCTTCCAGATCGATGCGGGTGGAGAGCGCGCTCTCTGCGTCGCCGAGCGAATGATCTGGTACCTGCATGACGCCGATGCCGCCGGCGGGTGCAACCCGGATGCCGAACTTACCGCGGTCGCGCGGTCCGAAGGCACCCATGGCCAGCACGGGGTTTCCGATATCCAAGGGTTGTTGTCCGTCATGGACGGTGAGAAGGAGGCGGTTGTAGAACTGCGGTACCGCCGGCAACGTGCCGCTCCAGGTGATCGGGAGCGACGGTACGAAGACCAGGTCCGTGGGGATGGACTTGGCCCGCATCAACGACTGCAGCACGATGACCCGATCTTCGGCCGTGCCATACCCCGAAAGTACGATGTCCTCGGCCTTGCGCGGCTGAGCGTTACCCAGTCCGAGTGGGATATCGATCAAGGTCAGGTGCGCATTGATCCACGCGTAGTAGCGCATCATCAAGTTGTCGGGCTCTACAGACCCTTGGCCAAGGCTGTCCGCCAGCGACTGCAATTCCAGGGAGACGTGTTCGGAAGGAAGGATGCGGGCCAGATATCCCCGCCCCATCGTGTCGGGCGACGGACTTTGCGAGACCACCATGTAGGGGCTCTTCCCAAGTCGTTCCGACTCGGATGCGATGTTGTACAGCGCCGGCAACTTTTCAGCGGTGAACGTCCATGTCTGCGTCCCGGCGGATTGCCGCATGCCGCCCGTCAGGGCGTTGGCATGAACATTCAGGTGCATAAAGGTGGGAGCGATCAGGGTGTAGCTGATTTCCCCCAAGGGCATGGTTCGAGGGTCCAGCTGGAAGAAGCTGTAGTTGCCGCCCATGAGAAAGGGATGGCGATCAGTAACGATCGTATGCGCTGAGATGACGGCGCCGGCGGCGAGTGGCGGAAAATGGATCTGCAGGCGCTTGGCCTGGCTGTATTCCGGCGCCCTTGCTGTTGACACCAACGGTGAGATGACGATCGCCTGTTTCGGCACAGCCGCATAGGTTTCATCGGCGCCGGCCACACTGGCGCTCTCCACCTTGATGGACTGCCTATCGGCGTTGAAAGGGATCGTGAGGGTCTGCAGAGCATTGGCGCCAGAGGAATCCAGTGCCTTGAGAAGTTCCGTGCGGTCAGTCGTTGAACTGCCATCGGCATTGACCGTGACGGTCACGGTGTCGCTGACCAGCATGACGTGGTCGACTGGAGCCGTCGCGTGAGCACAGGCAGCGGTCAGGGCCAGGCCCACGGCGGTAAACAGGGCAGTACACTTCATTCAGGCAGTTCCTTCGAAAAAATGGGGCCGGCTGTGACGGACGGGCGATCTTTGGAGCGGGTGTGTCGTTCCTTGGGCCCCCACGCACAACCACCAGATCAGTGCAGGGGAAACACAGACAACGATCACGGCCGATGGCAGCAGGCCCCCTATCGGGTGCGATGCCGTCATGACCCAACAGGTCACCGCCACGAACACGAGTACGTTGATCGCGATCGTCACTGACACGTGGAAGCAGTTCATCCAGAAGGCCTATCAATCACGTATCGATATCGTATGGCCTGCCGTGAGGGTGTCTTGGCTCGAAAACCATGGTTGAGAGGGGTCTACGCGGGCTAAAAACACCGAATTTGCGTATATTCTCGAATTGACCTTGCACAAACTGGGGAGTGGGATGCGAGATCCGAAGTTGCATGCGCCGACGCTTGCCTATCTTTTAGGTTTGCGAGACGGCGAATACGCGTTCGACAAGCTCAGAGAACTGGCATCGAACCCAGGCCGGCCTGATCTGAGCCAAGCCGAGCGCGCGCTGGCGCAACGGGGCGAACCTCTCGCAGACATGGCCGTGGCCAGTTTCGGATATGACGCCGATGCCGTTCGCACAGTCTTTGACCGGGGACTGTCACCCTGTCACCGGGTTGCCGTCCTAGGCAATCGCTACGTCCGCGCGACCGGATGGGCCGGAACGGTCCTTGATCTTGAGCAGGCGGCCGCCCTTCTCGCCTCAGCCGATCCCGACGAGCTGGACGCCTTGCTTTCCAACCCTCGGATTACCCCCGAAGGCCTGGCCGACGTCTTCACTCGCCGTGGACCCGCATTGTCCATCCCAGACATGGCGTGGCCTGGGATCTTTCGCTCTCTCAGCGAGAACTCCGCGATTGGTGAGCTATTCGATGCCCGACGTATTTACCCCTCCGCCGCTGTCCGTGCACAGATGCACGAGGCGCTGTTCTACCTGATCAACACAATCCCTCCGACCGCAGAGCTGGCCGAGCCGCTCGGCCTCTTGTTGTCCGCTTGGAACGACTCCCGGTCGCCGGCATCGCTCTACGAAAAGAGCGACATCAATGCGCTTGTCGTTCACTGGCATCCAAACGTAGCTTGTGACGCCACGGCGGATCCACGGTTCAAAGTGGTGATGCTGCTGGCCATCCTGTGCAGCTGCGACGCCAACTATCTGCGGCAATCGACTTTCCCATCTGTCCGCGCAGCGGGCATGGCGGCTGCGGAGATCAATGACATCGCCGATATGCAGCGCATGATGTCCGAAGAGGCCAGCACCTTCTTTGCTGGCATGCCGTTCAATCGATGCCTCTACGAAACGCCTCTTTTTGGTACCGAGTTTGTCTCCCTCGCCAGCGGACGCGATGAATCGGCGCTGGCGATCTACCTTGAGCGTCGCGCCACGTTCGACAAGCTTTGGCGCCTCGATCGCCCCTTGGTCGCCCGCGATCTCGATCGCATTCGTGCAGCGATGGTTGCCGCGGTGAAGCCCGGTGTCGTCGCGACGGAGGCATCCCTCGCAAAGTCCATGCAAGACAGCGCGCGACGAGAAGCGCCCGTCGGGAAAGATCGGTACTCGCCCTACACGACATGGCGAAACATTGCCCTGGCCGCTGGCGTGATCATCATCTTTCTGCTGTTGGCGCAGCTCTTCGAGCTGCATCCCGGGATCCCATAACTGGAACCCTGAGACCCTTCAGCGGCTGCTCGGCGCCTTCGCGCTGACGGCCTTGCGGGAATGGCCGACTACGGTAGAACGAAAGCCTCTCGCTGGAGGTTTTCGATGTCTGCCGCCCCAAATCCAAACCACGCCGCCCAACCGCCGAGCTCCGGCGCGTTTGTCGAGCCGCAGAACAGGACAGAGTTCAACAAGTTCATTGTCGACCACACTGTTGCCAAAGCTCTGACCTCGAGCGAGTTCCACCTGCTCAAGGAGAAGGTGACACGGGTCGAGCTCACTCGCGCGCTGATTGCAGTGCACAGCGGCGGACAGAACCGCACGCGAGCGACTGATTGGTTAAATGTCCGCTTCACTCGCGTGATCCAACTGGTCGCAGGCGGTGAACGGGCGGTGGCCGACGTTCCCCAGCAGCGTAACGGGGAACCGTTCGTCGAGCCCAATACGCTGCGGGCGATCAACGACTTCTTTGGCAAGCACCAACTCAACCTTGCCCTGACCCAGCCCGAGCTGGACGCGCTGCTGCGCAATACCGGGCGTGTCGCGCTGATGAAGGCGATCAAAGGTATCCATGAGCAGGGAGATAGCCGCGCAGTAGCGGAAGAAACGCTGCGCGCATCTGTCAGCGATGCGAAGGTGCGCGTGGCTCGCGGCGAAGGCGCCCCTCAACAGAGGAGCGCTGCCGAAGAGTTGCCGCCGGACACCGGTGGTGATGCAGGATTCGAGGGGACGCCGACTGGCCGAGCGCCGGCACAGGAGCCCCGCGGACAATTCGGTGGCCAGCAGCGGACCCAGAACCAGCGGCCCGCGCAACAGGCTCAGCAGGGGCAGCAGGGGCAGCAAAATGGACGTACCAGTGGGGCGGCACCTCCACGCCAGCGCTCTGAGCCGTCCAGTGACACCTGTGGGGACAGTCAGCGAGAGTATTCACCGCAAGCGCGGGCTTACGGCACCAAGGCTGCACTGAACATCGAAGCGATTACGTCTCGGCAGGGTGAGGCAACGCTGCGCGTCGAGATGGCGCCGGCTAAACCAAATGTCCAGAAGGTCTACGAGTGGCAGAAGAAGATCGTCTTCGACATGATGCGACGGGAGGTACTTGAGTTCCTGGCCGTCCTCCACGGCTGGGCTCCGGGTGCGAAGTTTCAGTATCACGGCCCAACTCATGCCAAGTGGTTCCAGATCGTCAATCAAGGTGAGAAGGTCTATATCAGCATGGGGGACAAGGATGCGCCGCTGCTCGGCATCCCTGTGGCGGAGTTCGACACGCTGACGGACATGCTCGCGTTGGCGGTGAAACAGGCATGCTTGACGTATCACGACATCGCAGCCGGTGACCTCCTGCGGTTCGTGCAGTTGCGGATCGCCCCACACATCAAGGCGGTACCGGGCCGCACCTGAACGATAAGGTCACCTTGAATCGTTGAGCCCGCCGGTGGCTACGGCACAGTGGCTGGACTTAGCATTAGGGTCCAGCCACTGCGATCATTTGGTGCACACACCCGAGAGAGCAGAAGGCGAAAGTCGCTTGCAGGTATAGCTGAAGGGACATTGCGTATCGAAGACACATGACGCAATGGGGTGGGCATTGATCGTGTGGCTGGTGATCAGTGGCGTGCCAAACCGATTCACCGGCCTGGCGCATACACCACCTCCGCCGACACCCTGACCTACTGGCTTGATGCAAAATGCGCCATCGCCACAGTCCACGTCGGTCTGACAGCGTGGACCAATTGAGGAACTGTTCGACGGCACAATCACCGCGTTGGGGCTGACTGCGGGCACAGGCGGGACGGCGGTCTGGTGATGCGCACCTTCTGCGATGGCTGCGAAGCCGACTGCCATCAAGGCGATATTCAACTGCTCCTGCTGTCGAGCGTGGACACTCTGCTCAAGTAGATCATCTGATGGCACCGGTTGCCCAAGACGGGTCAAAGCGTCGATCGATGCCTGATCCCCGAATCGCGCTCCGTATGTATAGGCGTCGATTGCCGCAGCAAGGTTCGACGGAATGGCGTAGTTGTCCTCGTAGATTCCTTCCTCGTATATCGAGCCCAAGTTCGAGAAGGCTATGGGGACTCTAGCTTGTGCAGCCCTATAGAAGGCCGCGAAAGCATAGACGTAGCTTGATTTCATACCGGCGTCCGGGCAACCCCTTTTCCATATCACGCCCAGGTTGTTGACCGAGTACGCATCACCGCTTTCGGCTGCCGGCAGCATGAGATCGACAGCTGCTTTGCAGTCGCCGGCATTCATCAGGTCTAGGCCACGCCGGCTGGGAGAGGTCCTGCAACCTGACACCGTTAGTACGAGGATTGAGATGCAAGAGATCCTTGCGATCATCGCGACGTTGAGCATGGCGGCTTCCCCCACTCGCACAGTTGATAGCGCTGCGTCCCTCGGTGCCGGACCCCGCACCCGAGCAGGACGATCGCAAAATGTTCTGTGAGAACACGATACCCCAACGGACGAGCCACGCGTAGTGACGCCAATACGGCACCCCTTGCCTGGACACGGGTCCCCGGTACGTCGCACCCAATGCGACGGGATAGATCCATTGTGCTGACTCAATACACAGAGGAAGAACATGGGCAACAAATCGGTAAATGGTTGGGTAGTTTTGGGCTGGATAGGATCCACATCGCAAAAGTTGGCAGAGGCAACTCAGTGGACCCAGGCCGATTCCATGCGCGCACGGTTGCAGGCAGCTCATCCGGATATGAAGCTCACTATCGACGACATCCATGCATGGCGTCGCGACACTTCCAACCGCCCGTCTCAGACGTCTTGCGCCAATGAAGCATTGTCATAGCTTGGTGGCTCCACGACCCTGAGCAAAGAATATGACTCTGATCGAAGCTGGCTCCGCCCCCCTCCCCGCTGACAACGAAGTCGAGAATCACGATTTCACAGTGTCGCCGAATATCATTGCCCACCTGATTAAAAGTCAGGCGGGTTCGATCGGTAAGGGTGTCCTCGAGGCGGTGGCCAATGCCGTCGACAGTGGCAGCACGCGCGTCGACATCGACGTCTCGGCAACAACGCTGGTAATCACCGATAGCGGTTGCGGGCTCCAGTCACGAGACGAAATTCTCAAGGTGTTTAAGGTTTTTGGTTTCGTCCATGACGATAAGTCTCGCGACCATGGTCAATTTGGGATGGGCAGGGCACAGCTCTGGGCGTGGGCGTCCACATTTTGGCGTACTCGTACCTTCTCACTCGATGTCGATGTGCGACGCCGGGGTATCAATTTCGAGTTAGAGAAGAACCTCGATGATCAGCCCGGTCTTCGCATCGAGGCCACGTTCTACACGCCGCTTACCTTTGTCGAATTGACGGAGCTCCAACGAGAACTGGACGTCCTGTGCAAGTTCGCAACCATCACGATCAACGTTAACGGCAAGTGCATCAATAAGGCGCCCGCGAAGGAGTCGTGGCACCACGAAACGGATACCTTCTGGCTTCGCACGACCGACACTGGCTCGCTTAAGGTCTATTCCCAGGGCTTCTTCGTGCGCGAGTATTCCGCGTCGTTGATGGGGATCGGTGGTGTGCTGGTGTCTAAGCTCAAGTCGCCATTCAAGGTGAACTTCGCACGCAACGACGTTCTACAACAGGAGTGCCCTCTGTGGAAGGAAGCGCGCGCGCTGTGCAGCACGCTGTCTGCTGACAAGACCAAAAAGAAGTCTGGCGCTCGCTTGGCCGATACCGATCGTGATTTCCTCGCCGCTCAGACGGCCGATCCCGCCTTCTTCGCCAATTTTGACAGAGGGTTGTTTTCCCTTAGCAATGGCCGTCACCTGACCTTGAAGCAGCTTGCGAATTTTAAGTCGTTTTTGTCAGTCAGCGAAAAGGGCAACCGCATGGCAGAAACCATCATGCGTGACGGAAAGGGCATCGTTCTGCTGGACCAGACCCTTGCCCGTTTCGGTGCATCGACCGTAGGTGAGTTCAGGGACGCCCTTCTGGATCGTCTTAACGGCCTGCCTGCCCATGCGTTTCACTACGAACGTTCCGTCATAGAAAGGATGAAGGTGTTCGAGGACCTCTCGAAAGCCCCGGCCTTTAAGCAGCTCGAGTCCTCATGCATCGCACACGCGGCACTCACGCCACTCCAGAAGGCAATCGTGACGTCGTTGAGCGACATCAACTTTATAGTCAGCGCGGCCGTCCGCAAAAACCATCCCTTCCGAAGCGATCTGCACAATGCATCGAGGCGGGAGATACGCTTGGGCCGATCGACGCACGCCGAGGCATGGACGGACGGGTCGACGTTCATCGCCTTTTCGGATGCGCATGCTGAAAACGCGGCGAAGCAAGGGCTTCCCGGGTTCACTCGGCTGGTGGCAGTCCTTTTGCACGAACACCTGCATGATGGCGATGACGCGGGCAGCCACGCCCACGATCCTGATTTCTACGAGGCGTACCACGAAATCAGTATCGAAGGTGCGGACCAGCTGAGCGAGGCGGTCACCACGGCTTTCAGGACTTTTTGCCGCTTACAGGAGCGGCTCACTAAGACGATGGCCCGGCAGATGGATGCCATTGCCGGCAATGGCGCCGGCAAATTGAAATAGGTCTGCCTCCAAAATCCAGACAAAAGAAAAGCGGGCCGATGATCGGCCCGCTTTTTTTGTCACTGTGTTGTGTCAGTCAACCCGCGCGGCGTGAGCCTTGCGGGAACGGGATCACCTTGCGAGCGGCTAGTGCCGCGCGGAGTGAACCAACCTGCTGAACGGAAGACGTACCGTAGCGCTGGTAGACGTCCAGCCAGTCGAGGCTCTTCTGCCCTACGGGAATCGGGCCAGGCGGAAGATCCGCTCTCACCTGATACCCGCGCGACTTCAGCTCCTCGGTCAGGTCATGCGTGGCTCGCGCGCCCTCCTCGCTACGATCGAGATCGCCAAAGATGTGCACTGCACCGGTTCCTGCTGGCGGCAAAAACGAACGCATCAGCGTCGAATTGACCGTTGCCCAACAAGACCATCCGGTGAAAGCCCGAACCGCCATGGCGGTTTCGAACCCCTCAGCTACAGCGATCACCTTGGAAGGAGGACCGAGCCGAATGGCGCACGTGTGAAGGCTCACCATTTCTGGCTTCGCCATCAATTTCTTCGGCTCGGCAACTGGTGCCTTACCCCGACCGTCACGAGCCAGGTAGATGCGGTGAAGCGCCCGGGCATTGCCCTCCGCATTGCGAACCATGGCGACAATGGCTGGGAAGTGATCAACCCTCCCATCCTTGTCTCGGTAGTACAACGAAGGTACGAATCGGAGCTCACTGTCCAGTCCATCCTTGACGGTGGGAACTGGCAGACCACGAGCTTCAAAGTACCGCCATGCGAGTTGCGCGGCTGGATCAGAGATAGGTACAGCCTGACCCCACACTTCCCGCATCCGGTTCACGATGTCACGATCAGACTTGATCATTTCCTCGGTCCGCGGCGGCGGTGTGTAGACACGCGGTGCTGTTATGCGAGGTGCCGAATGTCGGCGGTCCTCACGCAGAAGATCCGGGGCAACAATACTTGCCACGTCTTCCAGCATGTCGGGGAACTTCCCCCCGTTGACCCACATAAGGATGCCCAAGCCGTCCACGAACTTCTTCTTACCGCCTTGGTTGAACTCGACGCAGGTGTTGCATATGCCTGCACCATTGTCGGCGGTTTTGTGTAGACGGAATCCATCAGTACCACCGTGGACAGGGCACGAGACGTGCTGGCCACGTTTGGCAAGGGCATCGCTAAGCCCGGGAGCAAGGGAAGCGTAAATGCTATCCCAATGCCCTCTTGCCCGAGACGCCACCTCCCTTGCATCAAGCTTGTATTGAGTCATGCCGCGTTCCTCATCCTTTCGTTGATGACGCCAAATAGGGCGCCGGCTAATTCGTCGATATGGTTGATGACGATCGATACCGGATACAGGTCTTTCACCGACTGACATCCGATGCCGACACCAATCACTTCGACACCTGACTGCTGGTACAGCTTTACCAACTTGCGTACCTGATCTGCGTCATCGGGGTCACCATCGGTGAGCACAATGAGCATCTTGCGCTCCTCACGGCGTGGTGCCAGCTGTGAGGCAGCCCAGATCATGGCTTGAGCCAACGGCGTGCTGCCGTTGACGCCAATCTCAAAGCGCCCCGCCGCACCGCGTGTCTGTTCATCGAATTCCTTGAGGATCTCGATTTGAGGAAACGCGGCGGCTGCCACCTTGCAACCCTGGATCTGTCCAATGCCCATGCACGCGGCCAATGTTGCCCGTCGCGCCAAGACAATGGCGTCACCATCCATCGACGTCGACTTGTCCAGAAGTAAGTGGACGGCCGTATTCACCCTACGCTTCCAGTCCTTGCGGACAAAGACCCGCGTGTCGCCGGTGAACAGTCGATGGACTCGAGTGCCGTCAAGACGCTTCCCTTGTTGGCGATGCGTCACCTTCACACGAGCCTTGGCCTCCATGGCCGCTACCAGACGTGTCCTCAACTGTTGGGACTGGCCCAGCACTTCGGACAACTCGCCTTGACCCGTCACTGTGCTCTTGGAGACGCTAAGTCCTGTGGTTGCTGGCGCCTGGTACTCACCGTTGTAGGCTGCGGTCTCCGCTTCGTTGGCCTCTTCGGCTGCCTGTTCCAGCTGCTTGCCCAGCACGTCACCGAGATCGGTATCCATGAACTGGTCCGCTGTCGCCTGGAGAGCCTGCCGTATTGCTTCCCGGTCGGGAGCCGGACCTTGATCCTGCGATGCATCTGCCTGATCACTGCCGTCTGCCTGCTGGGTTGCGTCACCTGCGCCGTCTGCACCTTGCGGTGTGCTGGCTGACGAATCCCCTTGCGAGTCATCGTTGCCCTGCTGATCACCTGACGACGGCTGACCTTGCGGTTGGCTATCGTCTTGTGAATCCCCTGCGTCCCCCTGGTCCTGCTGCTGATCTTCTTGCTGATCCTGCGGCTGCTCTTCGGGATTCGCTTCCGGGGACTCCTCCGGCGGCGGTGGTGGCTCTTCTGCGGCCTGTTCCACGAGCGTCTGGATACGCATCGCCAATGCGAGTGCATCAGCCGTCGTGTCGAGACCTCGTACCTGTCCTAGAAGGACTTCGAGCTTGATTGTCGCTGCTGGACCGAGCAGTTCTGTGAGTCGCGACCACCACAAGGCGGTAGCTTCACCCACGGGCTGCTCGAGCACTTCAGATCGCAGCTTGGTCAGGACGCCATGTGTCAGCACATCCTGGGGTTCGGCCTTGGCGATTCGCTCTTCCGTACCGAATGTACCTTCCTTTCCCAGCAGACCCACGAGCTTGGCCAGTGTGCTTGCCGAGCCCGGGTAGGTCGCATTGCGCACCGCTTCCATGCGGACATCCTCGATTGCATTGAGGAGCTTGAATAGAAACGGTGTTTCGGCCTTTGCGAATTCACTGAGGTCTGTGAACTCAATATGGCCGGTCTCATGAAAGAGAAAGCCATACGCCAAAGTCTCCAACCGGTCGTCGCATTCGAGTGGCATGGCTGGCAACTGAATCCGCTTGCCGTCAGTACGTGCTCTCGAACCGCCGATCTGTACCTCGATGCCGTGGCGGCGGCCAAAGGCCACCGCCAGGATCGGGAGGGATCCGAAGATCCCTTTTGCTCTGTTTCCCATGACGCTCTCCTTACATGAGGACGGCAGTGGCTGCGCGCGGCGGCACCGGGATCGGTGGCTTTGCGACCACGTTCTCCAGGTTGATGACTTTGGCGGGTTCGGCTTGCACTTCCTCCACCTCCATTCGGACACCCTCGTTGTGGAGGGCTCCGTGGCGCCGCAGCGTTACCGGATCGGTCATGACGCTCAATAGTCCACGAAGCGCGCTCGTTTCCGAGACACCCAGCATGGCGTTGGTTTGACCGATCTGAGCGAGGACATCCCCGATCATCGATGCCACTGGAATGACCAGCGGATCGACCATCGCGAAGCTACGCAGTTTGTTGGCCAACACACCGATCGTGGTCATGACGCGACCGTTGACCTGTGCCTTGCCGGCGAAGTGCTTCTCAAGAACCTCACCGGACTTGCCGGCAACGTCATCGAGGATGGCTTCGAGCAGCGAACCGCGGGTGATGCCGAGCCCTTCGTTCAAGGGATCATCGATATCGTCAGCAGCCGGCCGCATCCGGTACAACACGTGGCGGAAGCGGTAGCGGGGACGAACGTCCTTTGGATCCGGACGATCGCGCCGCAACAGATCTTCCCAACCTGGATTGGCCTCTTCCCACTCCGTGTAGGCAGTGGGCAGACGACGTACCAGGTCATCAGCCTTTATGTTGAAGTCCACCGCCAGCTTGCGCAGTGTGTCGTCGAGCTTGGCGGCCTTGTCTTTCGGAATGGCCCAACCCTTCAGCAGGGGGATACCAACCTCGGCACAAGCCCGTTCGGCTGCCTTGCGGATCGTGTTGAACACCGTCTTCAGCGACGGGTCGCAGAAATGCCGCACACCGGCGGAGACGAGATTCGCCGGCGGCATGTTCTCCGTCGGCAAGTCACGTATGCGCTCGACCTTGCCGGACAGATCCGATGCACGGATGTCGACCTGGACGAGCACCACCGCGTCAAGCGCGGTGATTTGGCTGTTGTTCTGATTCATGCGTCTCTCCAAGGAGTGTTTCCCAGACAGAGACGCACCTCCCCTGTCGGGGCGATGCGCCCCGTGAGGGATAGGTTGAATTACAGAAGAATTGCGCGAGCCACGCCATGGGCTTTCACCACGCCGGGTGGCGTGATTCCCTTGGCAATGAGGAACTCGGTCAATTCGGGGTCAAGGGTCTGAGCCAGGGCAAACATCACCTGAGGCGAGACCACTTTGGTTCCGGCGGGGCCGGGAGTCGTTTCGTATGACAGATCCGCCAACGCTTCGTTGCACAGAAGCAGGGCGACAGCTACGAGGGGTGAGTTCATCAGCAAGACGGAGGTGCTGTCGCAACCGTCAACCAGGTAAAGCTCTTGGTTTGACGAATCGTGAACCCTCCAACCACCAGCAGGCATCTTCGTTACCGACACACCAACTGGTAGCTCGTATCCCGTGACGTACTCAACAGCGTCGGGGATGTTTTTCTTGCGAATGATCACGTACAGAAGTGCCTGATCGTCCACCGTGGACGAGTCACCCTCCTCCTTGTCGAAGACGAAGCCTTCAGCTTGGAGTTTCAACGCTTGTGCACGGCCTTCGAGCTCCGGAGAGCCCCCTTTGCAATGCTTCAAGGGACAACGAACGTGCTTGCCTTTGCTTCGGCGAGCGGGATCACGAATGGCCACCGTCACAGCATCGGATTCGATGCTGATCGTGGCGACCTCAGTGCTGCCGTCTGGCAGAGAACGCTTATACAAGCGCTTCATGTCATACAGCCTGTGGCACGTGACGCGCGACGCCGATGACCTGCTGAACCATCGTATGCAGGGTCTCGGAGATGGCTTCGCTTGTACCGTTGGCCAGTGCCAGATCCAGTGCGTAATGCACGGGGCTGACTCCACGATCCTGCATGCCGCCAAACTGCGCGGTCAGGCGCACCCAACGAATCAGGGTTCGGGTGGAGAACGTCACATCCATACCGGTGCCGGCCATGAATGCACTGCGCACCATGTTCGCCACGTCGATGAAACCTCCCGCGACACGCTTATCCATGCCAGGGAAATACCCTTCCAGGATGCCCATTTCCGTATCCTTGTCGGGATAGTCGACCATGAGCTTGATGAATCGGTCACGGAACGCGAGGTTTTGAACCCGAGTCCCGCCATACATACCGGTTTCGTCGCCGCCACCTCCGGTGTTGCTAGTGGTTACGAAGGCGAAACCCGGTGCAGCACGAACCAATTCATTCGTACCTGGTACCACAACGAAACCCCTTTCAAGGATGTCGTTGAGACCTGTCAGTGTGCCTGGTTCAACAAGATCGATTTCGTTGAGGACAAACACGTAGCCTTCGCGCATCGCCATGGTCAGTGAACCATCGACGGTCAACGTCGAACCCTTGACTGCCACGATGTTCGAGATCAACTCCGGAACTTCCAGTCGATCGTGTGCAGTGATCGACATGACTGGAGCATCCAGCCTGGCGCAGACCTGCTCGATGATCGAGGTCTTACCAGAGCCCGTCGGACCGATGAGCTGCAAACCCTCTTCAGCGCCGTCAGCCCATGCGGACATCAGGAACGCATTGACCACCGTGAGGCGGTCACGATCGAACACGTAGTTGGGTTTGATGTTCGGGATGAAGTTGTTGGATTCAGCATTGGCCTCGCGGGCCATGGCTGTAATTTGAACGTCCGGGCGGTCTGCGCCGAAAATTCTTGCTGACTTGGTCGTGAACTGCATGTCTTTCTCCAGAAATTTGGGGGAAGACATCCCCGTGAGGGATGTCCTCACAGGGGTGTCACGCGATGGCGAAATTGCCCTGGCGCGAATTTTCAGTTTTGACCGCTTCATCATCTGCCACGTAGCCGCGAATCTCTTCCCGGTACACCTTGACGATGAAGCTGCGGATTGACTCCGCATTGAGACCACTGACCGCGCAGCACTGCTCGAACGAGAACGGGTGGTCAGCATTTGCCGACGGCGCCATCCATTCAAACAGTTCACGCCGCTGGTTGTGGCCCTTGTTGTCACGTAGACCTTCGAGTGCCGAAGATACGAGACCATCACAGAGAGCTGTAATCGCCTGGTCAGACCAGGAAGTTGCGATCTCGATGATGCCGGCATCTGCCGGGCGGGTTACCGGCATGGCTGCCGGGTTGATACCGATGACGTTGAACAAATCCATCTGTTCGGCGATGCCGAACTTCAAGATCATCTCGCGGAATCGGTTGATCGCAGCAGTCCGTAAGCGGCGACCATCACGACTCTTCTCACGTCGTGCAGCCATTGCTTCGATGTATGCGATCGGATCGGTAACGGGCAGCAGGAGCTGCTGAAGTGCCTTGAACATGACAAGCCTCCAAACGAAAAACGCATGGAGGCCCGATTGGGCGTCAATGCGCGCCCAAGGGGCAATGAGAACCGGAAGCGCTCCGGATAGCGTTGTGTGCTCAAGGCACACGTGAAAGCGATCGACTGCACACGCGCGAAAGCGCGCGCAGCACATAGCTCTCAGTACGCGGACACAACTTAGGTTCTTTGGCGATATCGCCGGTGCGATTCGCAGAGCAACGGGAGCCGTTGCCAGTGTTGCCAACCGCACACTCGTGGGCGGGTCACGGTCGATGATCGACGTGCAAATAGTGCTTTGAGCGGCCCTCGCTGTCAACTAGGAGCCAAAAGGCGGAGACCGAAGTCTTCCGCCCTTTGGATTGTCACAGTAATACCGCCCTGGCGACCACCAGGCTAGACACCACCTGGCAGGTCCAGAGTTCCCCAAGCAGCTGGACGTGACTGGATCGCATCCCCAGACTTCTGAGTAACGGCTTCCAATCCTCTGACGACTTGGCCTCCTCCCAGACAGCCTGGAATTGAGGCGAACCGTGGCCTCGAATCGGCACACCGCCGCCCTCGTACCATTCGTCTGATTTACCGCTGTACGTTTCAACTTCCGCAAGACCGGCCATCACGAGTGCAGCCATGAAGGGTGCCCTGGGATCGGTTTGGTGCAGATAGAGCATCTCCGTCGTCGTGGCACTTACCGTTGGCTCGCGCTCCTCGACCAATCGAGATGTCATGTCTTTTGGACATCCAAGGCGAAGCCATCGGCCGTCCTGACCCATGGCCAACTCAAACCGGTCATTTACCGAAAGAGTGAAGTAGTTACCTTGCCACTCCCACCTTTTCAGCTTCTGCCGCAAGTCAGCCAACCGGTGTATGGCCACACGAAATGTCAGCACATCCGCCGACAATTGGTCGAGAGAGAAGTCCGACCTGCTCTCCTCACAATACCCGCCGCTGGCGGATGTCTTCTTCCTGATGATCTCGGCCATGACGTGTGTAGGTGACTTTCCTTTGAGGTCGATGGGGGGGGACAGCCGCAGCATCCCCCCAATGGGTCCGTACCGGCACTCAACCCGATCGACGCCGCTGGTGACGTGATAGGCCCTCTCGCCATCGCGCGTGTTCTCCAGATAAACGTGCATAAACATTTACTCCTGTGCCCATGTGGGCGTTGACCCACGATGAGAAGCCGGGCGGCATGAATCTGCCCGGAAGATTTGGCACCAGAAGACCACCCCGAAGGGTGTAGCCACTCAGGATGGATCGATCAGGTTGGAGAGCATGCGCTCTAGAACGGGTAGTCCTGTTCCAATTGGTTAAGTTCTTGATAGAACTCCACAGTAGCGGCGTCTTCTTCAGCCTCCACATTGGCGTAGTCGCTTATCGTACTTTCGGCCGCTCGAATGGCTTCCAAAGCATTCCTGTAGTTCTCGCCGCGAACTTGTTTGCTGCCAACTGGCTTATGGACCCAGACCACGCTGTACAAGCCTGTCGATTGGTGACGGACCTCGACAGCGTAGAACCATTGAAACCCTGATGTTTTCCGACTCCAGATAACGCCGCCCTCGCTACACCTTCCATCGTTGTATCCAACGACAAACATGTCCCGAAGCTGCTTGGTATCGTTGATTATGTCTGGGACAACGAGCGGCCTTTCCCAAAGCCCAAGCTCTCTACCGGCCGCTCGAGCTTCTTCCATGGCCAGATCCAGAAGAATGCGATCACGAATCAGGTTGTCTACGAAAATGTCGCTCGTATTGTTTTTACACATGCGAGCGACCATTGCTTTCGCGTAGTGAGTACGCGAATCGATCAGCTTCTCAAGTACGTTCATTCCGTACAGGGCCATCCAGTCGAGTTTGGCGCCCATTGTGATGCAGGGCTTACCTACTGCCGAAAAGCCACCATTTTCGTCAATCCACATGGCTGAATCTCCTTAGATAGACACAGAAAACCGTCACGGGCAGAATGTCCGTAGCGGTCTATTGGGAAAACCCGGAAGCGCTCCGAGTAGCGTTGTGTGCGCAAAGGCACACGAGAAAGCGATCAGCGCCGCACGCGTATAGCGCGCGCTGGTCATCGCTCTTGGCTACGGGATTTAACTGGTATGGGCGAAGAGAATGACGCCCAGCAAATGCTGGGCGTCTCTCAATGGTTACTGTGTTGCGACAACTTCCTTGAAATTGCCTTGCTCATCGAACGTCACCATAAAGGCCGTATTCGATAAACGTACGTTGCCACCGAGGCCCTCAAGCCCCCGAAGCATGATCGTCAACAGCTGCGCTGGATCGGTCGCCAGAACTTCGGCATGTGCCTTGTTCAGAGCGATTCCATCAGCCGACTCTGCAGACTCCATGTACTGGTCACTGTCGTTGGAGTAATTGGTAATCAAACGCGTGTGTTTGGATGGCCTGGCTCCCACAGAGGTGGACAACGTGCCCATATTTCCATCATAGACCGCATCGACACCGTAGGTTTCTTTCGTTGTCACATGGCGCAGTTCAACGCTTTCAGCAACGAGGAGCACTTCGCCTCCATTCCACGTGTCGACGACCTGTGTGCCCTTCTGACCCTTGACAATGATCTCGATCTGATCGTTGTTTACGTGGTCAACAAGCTCACTCAGCCAATGACCCTTGTCGACAGCCCCATGTTCTTGGAATGTGAAATGCGGACCCGCTGCCAACCAGCTGCGTGCCTTCATATCAAACTCATCGGGCATCCCATAAACACGTGACATCGTCAACTGATCACGCGTCAGCACTCCGTCAAGAGTGAAGTCTTCTTCCCAGTCGAAGGCGAAACCCGGTGCTTGCGACTTCCAGTCAACAAACCACGAACCCGGTACGAGGTCGATGTCATTGAGGAGATCCCTAAATCCCCACTTCCTGCACATGTCTGCATGGTTCAATACAAACTCGGCTGGCTCCACGCTGGCCTTGATAGCGATGATCCGATCTCGAGCCAACGCGTCAATTGCTCGCCTAACGCGAACCCTGTCGTTCGCGGGGTCGGTCAAGTGGGTGCGATCTGGCGCCTTGGCTACGAAAGAACTGTTCAGGTGAATGACTGAACAATCCCACGCTTGAGCACCCTCAGATTCGACCGGCAGCCCTTGCAGATACAACTTGTAGTGACGCCAGCTTTCGAGCTTGAGGAAAATGCCACCTACTGCTGTCTCCGCAAAATCGGCGTTGATTGCGTCGGGTCGTTCAAGCTCAACTCCATTGAAGGTCACGGGCAGAGGAAATCCTTTGACCAGTGACATCAGTTCAGATGCCAGTGTCCGGATGCGGACCTCCACGTCTGCCACATGTTTGAAGACCGGAATCTGGAAGCTCGACAGCGCGACCCGCGTGCCGGGCTCCATCTGCAGTTCATCGACCTTTGCCTGGTGATGATTCAGCAAATCCTCCGTCGACGCTTGAAAGCCTGATCCGAGCGCTTCCTTCGCGCCGCGCGACATGACGCTAATCTCATTGCAGCAGTAGAGACAGGCGAGGAACCCCATCCCGAAGGGATTCTCGGTCGCCTGAACGGCCGGATCCCAGTTCGATTCGGCGGCCGTCAGCAAGTTTTGGAGGTTGGTGATGCCATGTCCATCGTCGACAACGACCAGCTGGTTCCCGTCAAAACAGATGTCAATCCTGGTTGCATTTGCACGACGTCCATTCTGAATCAGTTCCCCAAGAACCGAGCTTGCACTGAAGGCGAAGCGCAGGGACTGGAACAGATTGGCTTCGTTTACTTTTACTTGAACGGCAGCATTCATGGGAAATCTCCAGAGGCAGTTGAGAGCAAGCCGCACCGAAAACATCCCGCGCCATCGGCGAAGGAGTTGCCGATGACTGATTGCATTGGTGATCGTCACCGAAAGACTTCGATGACGTCAGTGTCCGTGGTGGACGAGGAAGAGCCGGTAACGCACCGGTCAGCGGTGTGCGCAATAGCGCACGGTAAAAGCGATCAGCGGCGCGCGAGAAATCGCGAGCTGGTCATCGCTCTTGGCTGTCGGACGTAACTAGGGTGTCGTGGCAGATCCGGAGAATCCGAATCGCATGGACGCGCGTGGCGCGACCCTGATGAACCGCACACTCGAGGGCGGGTCTCGGCCGGCTGGAGCCGGCAAGCAAATCATCCACAAATCGGGTGAACTGGTCAACCAGCGCCAGAAACGATGAAGCGCCCGGAGGCGCTTCATCGGTCAATCTGCTGGCAATGGCTTACCGGTGTCCGTGCTTGGCACCCTGCTTTTGGCAGAGCGCTTCGTCCGTGACGCGGTTGAGCCAACGGAAAAAGCCGGTGATCGGCGCAAAGAATCCGCGCGGAGTTTCCTTGGCGCCTTGAATGAACCCATCCAAAAAGGCCTTTAGGTTCTCATTCATCGTCCTTCTCCTTCAGTGCATTCCAGGCGGATCTTACCACCCACCACAGCGAAAGCGCCACGTCAATCCACATCAAGGCCCTTTCGAGCCCATCCATGGCGGCCGTGAACCAGACCTCAGCAACGAGGTCGGTGATCCAACGCACTGCGAAAACAACGATCGCCTCAAGGATCACGAGGCAGATCATCATGACCGCACCAGTGAGGATATGGGACAGGAATCGCCCCAGCTCCTTCCAGTTGCGTTTGACCGCACTATCGCGGTGGTCAACACCGCTCCTTACTTTCTTCATACATTTCTCCATAGCGGACGTGCGCACCGCGAAAATTGAAACCTCTGCGCGCACGCCGCAGAAGAGATCTGCGGACGCATGAACCCCACGTGGGGTCAGCTCCCACGAAGGTCATGAAAGTTGGCCCGGAAATCCCGGGCCAACGGGTTGTTACTGTTGGTTCAAGCGCAGAGCAGGGATAACTGTTCCCCACCACTGAGCCTGTCGAGTACGCCGCTGATGGCGGTAGACAGACCGAACGATGCCATCGTGCCGCAGGTGCCGTTGCCAATTTCGGCGAGACACAACAGCGCGCACTCCAGCTGTTCTTGGTCGACTACCTGAAAGCGAACTGCTGATGGTTCTTTTGAATACGGCGGGGTGTAGACCCACCCAGCAGCAGTGACTTTCTTCCACCACGGATGGCGAGCAGCCTTCTCAGGATTGAAGCTGTGAATCACCAGCGCCAGGGTGTTGCCCTGGAGACGGCGAAACAGCAACTCAAGTGGACGTTCTTCCATGAGCCGCTTCCGGTTGGCCGCAATGTAATTTTCAGCCTTCTGATATTTGCCAAAAGGCCTAACCATGCCGCTCTCAACATATTCCGAAGCACGAATGACACGTTTCATCGAATCACCGAGCTCGCCGGCGTGCTGCAGCGACCAATGCCGCGACGGACGACCTGTATCGCCATCAAAGGTGTTAGACGAACCCTCTTCGACAAAGGCTGCCACGCAATGGCTGGGACCGTAATCGGAATAGAATCGCTCATCACCTTGCACGACAGACAGTTCGTTCAAGCTCTTGAAAGCGCGCTGCCCGTTAAAGCTGAACGCTTCGTACCGATACTCAATTTCAGTCGACATACTTCTCTCCAAAAGTCCGGAATCGCTCCGGTAGCGGTTGAGGCGCTAGGCCTCGTACAAACCGCAGGCAGCTCATGCCCTGACCGCGCGCGCCGTCAGCGCGCCGAGTCAATGCACGAAGCCTCTCGTTATGGGAAACGCAGGGAGGCCGAGTGGGCCTCCCTGGATCTTCAACTTCTATACGACCCGATGTGTTGGGTCGATCTGGCTCGCGAGGCGATGTACCGCTTCGTCGGCGTGTGGAACGGGATATCCGTCGAGCACAGCCTTGGCCAGGACGAGGTCATGGTCGTCCGGTGATTCCAGCGTGAGGACTTCAACATCCTTTGCCCTCAAGTTGGCCGTTGTATCGACCGTGAACAGGCCCTTTGCTTCAGCCATATCGACGATCGCGACCAGCCTGTCAGCCAGCTGCTCGGTCTCCGCTCCGTTGAGGGAATAGGAAACCTCCACAGTTACCTGCACATGGCGCGATTCGATCTTGGCAGCATCGGTAGTCGCGCCGGCGAGGTTCCAGAATGTGGCTTTGGTGTCATCGACACCGCTGGCCACCGCTGAAACTTTGCTTCTGACGATGCTGCAAGTAGCCGCGGTGCCGTCCGTAAAGCGGACGTTACTTACTGCTTCGTCGATGACCTTGGAAACGTTGTCCATCACTGAACCGATGGGTGTCCCGTAGAGTTCGATCAGCAACTCAACAGCCAACAGGAGCCGACATGCTTTCACTTTTCGTCTCCCGTGATGCCCGCCTTGGCGGCAATCTCGAATGCCACGTCCAGCGTGGACCAATCCATTGAGCCGCCGTTCTTCTCACCAGCCTTGTAGGCAAGGACCAGGATCGCAGCAACCTTCATTGCTGCGGTCTCCTTAGCCTGTCTGACCACTGATGAATCCGGTTTCGGGAAACCTGCCTCACATTCCTCGATGACTCGGAACTCGAGCGGGCCATCGACTTCTTCAAACATGTCCATCAGCAGTGGCATCTTCTTTGTGTTGCTCCAGATGCTTCCTGTATCGAATGCCTTCTTTGCCTTCTCAAGCGCCTTCTCTTCAGATCCGGCAACGATGCCTACCTGAACGACGTGGTCGTACTTGAGAGCGTACTCAACGACGAATTTCCGCACAGCGTGTCTCCTTAAAATGAGGGACACACGCGCCCCAGTGGGCGGCGTGCGCCCTTTGGGGGTTATGGAAATGTCAGTGCATCGACGTCGAAAGGTGACTGGACGGAATTTTGGCCAGGACTCGTCGATCAGCCATCACGAGGGACGAACCGTTGGGCAGGGCGAATTCCTGCACAAAGCCGACGGTACCTCCCTTCTTTTTGGCCCAGGTTGCCAGCTCGTTTTCGTAGATCCTGAGAACAGTGACCACCGTGGTGTTCAGCCAATCCATCGTTGGTTCCACGCCTCGGTTCTTGGCCGCCTCAGCAAGCGTTGAGCGCAGTAACTGCAACTCCCCGTTTTCATCATCGACCATGGCGCCTTCAGCATTTCCGCGGATCCTGTTCTTCCCGACCACAATGGGGACGAGGATCATCTTCGTGTTCACTGCTTCGATAGACATCGTGTCTTCCTCTGATGAGGACACACGACTCCCCTGCGGGTGTCGTGCACCCGTGGGGTTGGCTTAGGCGGCCTTGCGGAATTCTTGACGCCAGTGCTGGTGGGCGCTGGCAAGAAACTCCAATCCACCTTGGCCTTCTTTTGTCGCACGAACTTTGAAGATGTCAGTGAACTGGCGACCGTGCAGCTCAAGCATCGCGTACATCGACTCTTCGGGTAGAAGGCTGAAATTGATCGGCCAGATGGTGGCTCCAGTTCGCGCATCCGTGCGTGGATCCGTTGGAGCGATCCCGGCTTCCTGGTACACCTTGAGCTTCTGCTGCTGCCAACCAAGCAAGAGCTTATGGTTGCGCACATGGAAGTCCAGAGAGGTTTCGATGCCCTTCAGAAAACTTGCAGGCATGGCGTTGGCCAGGCACACGTCTTCGACTGCATCGAATTCCGCCGTTGTCGCCGGCCTTGTGGGGTTGCCGTAGCTGATTCGGCCAGCTTCGGCCGCCTGCCGGTGCCACGCGAAGTACTCACGTACATGTCCGTCGTGTCCAGAGGCAACGACGACCAACTGCCGTTCCGACAGATGTCCGTTGTAGACCTCCTGTGACTCGCGGATCACCATGACCTGGCGGCCCTGGAATCCACGATCAAGCTCAGGCTGCCACTTCGGCAGAACCTCGCGGATCTGGTGTGATGCAGCTTCGGCCGTGATCGCGATCGCGAACAAACGATGGATGATGAGAGTTGGGGTCTTGGTGGACATGAGATATCTCCAAAGAGAATCTGCAGGTACACCTAACCCTTGCGGGCATAGGTGGCCCGCAGAAGGATGAACCGGAAGCGTTCCGGCTAACGATGCGCCATTGGCGCGATGAGATTGACCGTGTTCGTGTGTCTACTCAGAGCATGTTGCTGCTCTGACCAACGTCACTCGTAGCCTAAGTAGGCAGCTTCATCGGCGTAGTCACAGAAAACCATGCCGCCACCAATCAGACAGACAGCTTTCTGACTCGTGCGCTGGGACAGTTTGAAGCTCTCCCACGTAATGCGGCGGGCAAGGAACAGGCGCGCCATACGGGTGAATCGCTTTGCCGCGTAGTGCACCTTAAATGCGATGCCTTCGGGCTCGAAATACTCATCGTTTTCGATCTGCATACGTAGATCTCCCTGATTGGTCAAAGGGCGTCAAACGCTTGGTTAAACGCGCGATGACTGGATTGAGAAAGCACGGAAGCGCTCCGGGTAGCGTTGTGTGCACAGGGCACACGTGAAAGCGATCAGCGCCGCACGCGTATAGCGCACGCTGGTCATCGCTCTTGGCCAACCTGGGATCAGAAACAGTCGCCCGATGGGCGGCTCATGCACAGACGAGCGTCTGCGTGGAAAGCTCAACCGCACACTCGAGGGCGGGTCTCGGCAAACTCTGCCTGGTTAGGTTGCCACCGGTCGATGTGACCGTCAAGAGCACACATTTTGTGCGATTAGCCTGCCCAGCCCCTTCTCAACCATGCTGGCGGAGCACAAACCCGACGTGCAACGGCTTTATCGTTACAGGCATTCAGATCGGAGCCACCCAACCATGCGCCAATTAGTTGCCTGCCTACTCATGATGACCATTGGACTTTCTCTGTCCGCCCATGCAAGCGATCCCGTTCAGGACGCGATCCACAAGCTCGATCCCACCGCGAAGATCACCTCCGAGGAACGCGGACCGCTTCCTGACCTGGTCACGGTGATCGTCAACAGTCAGCCTTTGTATATCAGCACCGACGGACGCTACGTTATCCAGGGGCAACTGTATGACCTTCAGAGGAGCGTCAACGTAACTGCTGCTCACCAGGCCGATCAGCGCGTGATTGCCCTTAAGGCCGTGCCCCAGCGGGATCGAATCACCTTTACACCCCCACATGTGAAGTACCACATCACTGCCTTCGTCGACATCGAGTGCGGGTACTGCCATCAGATGATGAACAATCTTGATGGTTACCTCGCACAAGGTATCCAGATCGACTTCCTTGCCTTTCCGCGCGCAGGCCTTGACACCGACTCATTTAGAGAGGCCGTCGCTGTCTGGTGCGCAGCTGACCCACGCTGGGCCCTTCGCAGTGCATACACAACCAAACCTGCGGTGACGAAGCCATGCAAGAATCCAGTTGCCATGGAATTGAAGCTATCCGAACAATTGAACATCGTCGGGACACCAGGCGTCATCGCGGACGACGGAACCGTATTGGGAGGCTTTCTGTCTCCGACGGAAATGCGCAAGCGCCTTGATGAGAAGCAGGCATCGGCAGCTACGAAATCGCGCTAGGTCTGCAACATGAGTTCGAGGAAGTAAAGAAGGCGCCGTTAGGGCGCCTTCTCATTTCTGCTCATATTTATCGACGTGTATGGGCCAACGTCTCGCGACCACGGCGTGTAGCGGTTTCCACCTGGTCAACCGTGGCACCGGCTACAAGTGCGGCGAGCTCGTACATGTCAATAACTCCTTGGGGTTGTTCTGTGATGACCTGCTCGCGCAGATTCCAGAGACCCTGCTCCATCGAAGTACATGCCTCGGTGGCTTCGGTAATGTCCTCTCGGTACATAGTCACGGTCAATTCCAACCGCGGCCACGAACCTCGAGGTCGTAGTCATCCGCATATTCGAGCACGCTCTGCGCGATGTCCCGTTCAGAGTGAGCGTCATCGACATACCGATCGACATCGCTTTCATCAAGCCCTGCGTCGGCAACAGTCATGAAGCACATTTCCTTCAACTTCTGGTCGAACAATTGATGGCGCTGTGCCCTGGTCAATTCCACGGCTTGGCTGACATTGGACATGTCATTCACCCCTTCTGAAAGTCCGGATGCGCTCCGGTAGCGACGGACGCATAGTGCGTCAGATACGGTAGCCTCTGTTACGGCCCTTGCCTTTGCTCACACCTGTTGGCTACAAAGGCAAATGTCGGAACAAGCCGGGCGACATAACGCCGCCCGGTTGATGGTTCCAATCTTCTACGTTTAGACGTATAGTTGTTACTTTTGGCTTTAGCCGTTTAGACGGCTATATGATTTACGCCTCAGCAAGAGGACGCGCCGCAGCTCTGGCAGCAAAAACACCCACTTGAGAGCACCATGGCGAATTCATTGCAATTTCCGCAGAGTTTCCCCTTCGGCTGTTCCGCAACCTGCAAATCCTTCTTCTGGTGTGACTCCACCACCCGCAACACGGGCGTGCCTCCTACGTCACCCTGATCTCGATCGAGCCCAAGAACCTGGAGCCGGTATTTGATCAGCGCGGCGATGTAAGCAACCGTGGATGGATATGACCTCGACTTTTCACTACCTGGTATCTGTGCCATGAAGTCACCCATCGGCTCGGGTACATCAACTAGCTGATTGAGCTTCTTCATAATCCAGCTCATCGGCATGATCCTCATGTCCAGTGAAAGGCTCTTGCACAGACCATCCAATGAGCGCGGATAGTTGCCTGCAAGCCAGACACTGAAAGGGCGCCGCTGATTCGATTCCGGCAGCACCGCTTCCTTGAGGAAGAGCACGAAGTCGTCACCGGTCGCTCCGTTGCGGATATCGACCGTGTAGGACAGCGTTCCCTCGGGTGTGGTTTTCGGCTCCCGCTTGGAAAGGAGGGAGTTGATCAATGGTGTTTCAACAACCCCATCGAACATCGACATGCTCTCGCAGTGCCAAAGAAGCAGCCGCGCAAACGCCGCAACCTCAGATGGCATCCGCATGAGAGCACCACTCGGCATGGTCATGTCGAAACTGTCGCCCGGGGTTTTCGCCAGGGACTCGAGCTTCATCTTGAACCAGAGCCGGTCACGGCATCGAGCGTCGAGTGACAAAGACTTGGCCAACGCAGCCAGGCCGCGCGGTGCCTCACCCATCACCCACACTTCGAATACCGACGGCCGATCGCCTTCCGTGTGGCCAATCACCATGGCGAACTTTGTCGCCGGTGACTCGACCATGTAGGTCCAGGAGGGATTGCCTCGTATGGACTTTGGACGACTCTCCAGGAACAACACGGCGGACAGGTTGGTCGGCACGTTCACCAGCTGCATGCGTCGATCCGCTTCAGCTACAAACGCCCCTTCAGGAGCCAAGGATTTAACATCGCCGGGCTTGACGACACTGTAACCCATGATTTTCTTGTCGATTGCAACAGACATAAGTCCTCCTTGGCGGGGCAATGAATGCCCCGCCGTGGTGAGTTGATGTAGTGAACGTGTTGGCCTGTTTACAGACGGCCGTAATACCCGCCCTGGAGGGCATCGAACAAGTTGGCAGCTGAATGCATCTCGCCGTCGTATTCCACCTGCTCGTTACCCTTCAACTCCACAACACTTCCGTCTTCCAACGTGAAGCGGTACAGAGTGCTTTCCAGATCGGATTCCTTGACCAGCACACCTTGGAACACTTCCGGGTTGAAGCGAAACGTCGTACAACCCTTCAGGCCCTTTCGGCTTGCGTACAGATACACGTCCTTGAAGTCTGTGAAGCTGATATCGGTCTGGACGTTCACAGTTTTTGAGATCGACGAATCGATCCAGTACTGCGCTGCTGCCTGGACGTCGACGTGCTGCTGCGGTGTGACGCTGTCCGCAGAGACGAAGTAGTCAGGCAACTGATCACGTTCGTTGGTCGCATCCGGACTGGCCTGCGAATTCACGAGTGCGCGATAAGCCAGCAACTCAAAGCTGTAGACCTCGATCTTTTCCTTCGACTTCTTGCCCTCACGGATCACGTTGCGCGAGTAGTGATGGGCAAAGCTCGGCTCAATACCGTTGGAGGCATTGTTGGCCAGGGACAACGAGATGGTTCCAGTTGGCGCGATTGAGCTGTGGTGCGTGAAGCGAGCACCCTTCTCTGCGAGCTTTTCAACAAGTTCCGGTTCCCGTAGGGCGATGCGTTGCATGTAACGGCTGTAACGTGCGTGGAGGATTCGGCCAGGGATTGAATCCCCCAGCTTGTAGCCGTCCGCCGCCAATTCCGGCCGCTTGCGCAGCATTTCCGCCGTCACCGTGAAGTCTTCGAGCATGATCGGGGCTGGGCCCTTTTCCTCTGCCAGGGTTAAGGCTTCTCGCCAACCCTCTATCGCCAGCACAGATGTAACCTGTGTGGTGAGTTCGAGACTCTCCGGTGATCCGTACTTCATGCCAAGCATTGCCATCACCGAACCAAGGCCTAAGAAGCCCATGCCGTGACGGCGCTTGCGATTGATCTCGTCGCGCTGAGCTTCCAGCGGGAGACCGTTGATTTCGACAACGTTGTCCAACATACGGGTGAAGATGCGAATGACCTTTGCGTAGCCGACCCAATCAAAGGATGCGTTTGCCGAGAACGGCTCGCGCACGAACTTCGTGAGATCAATACTTCCGAGCAGGCATGCGCCAGAAGCCGGAAGCGGTTGTTCCCCACATGGGTTGGTAGCTCGGATCGCTTCGCACCACCAGTTGTTGTTCAACTCGTTGACCTTGTCGATCAGGATAAATCCCGGCTCGGCGTAGTCGTAGGTTGAGCTCATGATCAAGTTCCAAAGCTTCCCGGCCCGTATGGTCCGGTAAACCCTGCAGGCCACCAAGCCATCCTCACGGATGGTGTAGCCCTCTTCATGAGCAGGCCACTCGCGCCAGATCACTTGCTTCGGATCGTCGAGATTGACGCTCGATTTTTCCGAGGCCATGACTGGGAACACCAGTGGCCATTCGGCATCGTTGTTCACCGCGGTCAGAAAGTCGTCGGAGATCAGCAGCGACAGATTGAACTGACGCAGCCTGCCCGCTTCTCTCTTTGCACGAATGAAGTCTTCGATGTCCGGATGGGCAATATCCATCGTCCCCATCTGAGCACCTCGACGACCACCAGCAGACGACACCGTCTGGCAGGTTTTATCGAAAATGTCCATGAATGACAGAGGTCCCGATGTAGAGGCACCAGCGCCGGCGACGAATGCACCCTTCGGACGAAGCGTGCTGAACTCGTAACCGATACCGCACCCCGCTTTCAACGTCATGGCGGCCTCGGTGGCCTTGAGCATGATGTCTTCCATCGAATCGCGAATGGTTCGTGAGACGGTGCAGTTGATCGTTGAAGTCTTCGGCTTGTAAGCCTCCGCTCCTGCATTGGAGATGATCCGACCCGCAGGGATCGCACCGTTCTCCAACGCCCACAGGTACATGCGCCCCCAGTGCTCGCGCACCTCGAGCCGTTCCTGTTTGGCCAACGCTGTAGCTACACGCTCGTAGGTGTTTTGCACGGTCATGTCGACCGCTTTACCTTCCTTCGTTTTCAATCTGTATTTCTTATCCCAGATATCTTCCGAAGCCGGCTGCAGCCCCATCAACAACAGCGGGGCGGCCATTTTTTTTGTTATTGCGTTCATGTCTCTCTCCTGGCACCACCCCTGTCGGGGCACACCAAAGACCCCGCGCGTGCAGGGGCTTTAGAGTGCCCCGACGTGGGCGGAATTAGCCGCCTGGAGACAGAGCTACCCCATGCAGGGGAGCCAGTCCCCGGCAGGGTTAGTTGATTGAAGTGCCGTCCCGGAAGGAACGGCTCAGGTGTGATCAGCCTGGTCGGAACCAGACGCAGATCTCACCCAGTTGTCTTGCAGCGGCATCCGTAGCGTCGAAGGCCATCATCGGCTCTACGAAACCATTGAATCCCGCGTTCTCTTTGGCCAGGTCGTAATGCACACCATCGAGCAACTGCTGGTGCGTGACCTGCGGAGAGCAGGTATGGAAGATAGGGCTACCGTCGATGTCGGTGCACAAGACAACAACCTTCGGGTAGATCCGATCGGGCGACACGAGGCCGCTTTCACTGGACATAGAAACTCCTTACTCGCGATCTGTACCGCGAGCGAACTGAAATAGCTGGAAACCCTCCAGATAGGGCATGGCACGAATGCCACAGAACACTGGTCAGGCAGGTGCCTTCGGATTGCGCGCGAGTGTGCGCACGCCGCAGGCGCCTAAAAGTCATAGCCCCGCACGGCGAACCGTACGGGGCTATGGACCCTCTCTGATTGCCGAGCGCATGGATCACGCAAACTCCGGCTGAAAACCGTGAGCGAGCATGGTCATTTGCGCGACAACAAAGAGACCCTGGAATTTCTGCATCAGCAGCGGGCTTTTGACGCACATGCTGATCCAGTTCTTTGCGTGCACCGGGTCACTTACCATGGCCATGTCCTGGTCATTGATGGACAGGTGATCGCATTCCTGGGCGTTCTGGCTGGTCGAAACGTTCATGGCACTGCTCCTCGCTATACGCCCACGTTGGGGCACACCGAAACAGCCGTGAGACAGCTGCTTGGGAGTGCCCCAACGCGAGTTCACGAAGGCGTGCCATGGCCTCCCCCGGTGAACTGAGGGAGGAACATGATTCGTCAGTGATGAGTAAGGTTGTGAGCTGAAGGGAAATTGGGTCGCGGGCCGGAATTGCGCCGCGCGAGTTCGTACACCTCAGGAGCTTCCTCGCTGAAGTGAGCTTCATTTCCTTCGAGCGCACCCATGACGGCCTTGGCCATCGCGGGATCACTGGCGAGTTCCATCAGAATGGTCTTCGCCTCCTTCTTATCCTGTGCCGAGCCGCAGATGGACAGCGTCAACGCCAACAACAGCTGACGCTTCTCCAACCGCAAATCGAACAATTCATCCTGACGTTCTTTCGCCTGAATTCCCATGTCACGTACCTCAGAGCTATGCGCTCTAGTGCGACAAGCAGGAATAGACGAACCCTGGCGGGATCGCGTATCCCCGCCAAGTCATCATTGATCCCGTAAGCCCTACGGGTTGGGTACACCGCGATGCGGTGTGTTGATTGGCTCACCCTTGTTACAGGCCGAGCTCGATCGCCTCTTCAGCCGCCTTGGAAGCCACAGGGGCCTCTTTGGCAAAGCGTGCGTACTGCAGAGACAGACCCTTCACTGCCTTGGGGAAGTTCGTGCCGGCCTGCGCCTGTTCGGACGGTGTCATCCCCTTGAGGATGGCCAGCGACGCTTCACAGGTGCCAGGGCGAGCGAAGTCTTGAAGGACAACGGCCAAACGATTCATCTTCAGATTCATTGACATGACGATCTCCAGCCTTGCAGGCACACGCCATCCCAGACGGGAGCATGTCCCGCAAGGACGTTGTGAGCCGATGATTCGGCTGGGGAACCCGGATGGGTCGATTAATATTCGTTGAGTGCTGTAGTGCAACCAGCTGTCAGTTCAGTTCGTACGATCCATGCGCCTCATTGGGCATGTTCTCGATGTAGACGTCCGAGAAGGTGTTCGATGCAGCACGCTCTGTGGTTCGGCGTGAGTTATCGATGGCTTCGCGTCGAATCTGCGTTGACTGTGCGATCTTGGCGATCAGTGCACCGCGGGCTTCGCGGTTCGTACCTTGATTGTTGTTCATAGAGCCTCCTAGGCTGCTGGAAGAAACCCAACAACGGAACGAGGCCCAAACAACGGGCGCTTGTCCCGATGTTGGTCGTGGTGTGAAACCTGTCTAGAAGCTCAGGTTTCGTTATCGCGTTGTCTCAGATGAGACCTGCGAAGTGCAGATGACTCTCGAGGCGTTCCATATGCAACTCGTCTTCCATTTTGCGGAAGTCAGCAATTGCCTTCTTGCGCAGCTTGGTAGCCAGTTTGATACGCGTCGGGTCAGTCGAACGAACCGCACACGGTTCGCCGATTTTGCGAGTAACAATCCCTGGGATCGAATACCACTGGGCTTCGAATGAAGTGGCCAGAATCTCAACAACGGTATTGACGGCCTTGCGGGATTTTTTGCCAACCTTGACAGCCTTAGCCGTCACGGGGACGACGAGGTTCTGCAGAAAATCTGCATCAATCTTCGCAAAGACAGGCTCTGCGGAGAGGGGGCTAGCGGTTTGCATAGCCGGTGGTGTCATGTCGATGGAGCCCTGAGATTCGACTTTGAAATCGACCTTGCCAGGACCACCGAGTTGCTTTGCATTTGCCTTCATATCCACTTGGATACGTTCTGCTTTCGCAAGATTCTTTTTGCTAAGCACGTGGACGAACAGCACATACAATGCGATCGCAATCAAAATTTCCATACATCTCTCCAACTGAAATAACCCTATCGCAGGGTCAAGCGCGTCGAGCGAGGCTCGACAGAAGATCATCGGCAGTACGCACCGCCTTGCCTTTGAGCGCGTACAGGACGCGCAAAAGCAAAACGGCGCCGCGCAGTGCGCAGACGTCGATGAAAATCGTGCTCAGGGGAAAGACGGCCTGCCGTTGCAGGAAGTCGTGGTGGCGCGAGTGGAAGTGGCGTTGCCGCCAGTGAAACAGCGGGACAGGCCTCGCCCTTCAAGTCGGAACCGGGAGGTTCCTCATCCACCGCATCGAGGGTGGGAATCGGCGTCGGTGCATGACGCAGGTACTAAATTACTGAAGCAGCCTGCCCTTTGTCAACACGTGAGCGGGAGCTGGGTTGGTGACCGCTGATTTGCGCCTTCCACAAGATCAAGGCTTCGATGATTCGGACTGCCTTCCAAGTCTGGATCGGTGGACTCTTGGGGCGAAGCATGCTCTGGAGGCCGAAATTCAGACGAGCCCACCGTAACATGGGTGTTACCGTAACACCCATGTTACGGTGACCAAGCTGAGGTAAACGCTCCATGTCATGGACCTCAACTCAGCCTGTCAGCACACGGTGCCGCCAGCTTCTCGGGCAGCGTCGATCACATCGCGTGGCAATCAGCAACCAATCGGTCACGACGACCGCCGGATGACGCGCGCAACCACATTTGAGCCACCAATTGTGATTACGATCGGCTACTTGCCTGACCACGTCGCATTGCTTTGCTGGATGGCCTGATAGCCGCTCAACGCCTGGTCGATGCCAATTTCAACCTGGCCGGATATTTCATCGAACGTGTAAACGTCGTGGTCATCATTGTTGCGCACCGCGATGGCTGAGCCATGTGGCGTCTGCACAAGACTGGCCTTGAAAGTAGTGGCCCCGCCAAGGTTCATGTCGATAGGTACGTCGACAGTCGTACCGTCGGCCTTTGTGATATGCCCGTTCGTGTGATCGTAATGGGTAAAAGGCTCCTCCGCTTCGATGTCGATCACACCGAGAGCTTGAAACTGTTTCAGGTATTTTTGGGTGGCGACGCTGGAGAGCTTTCGATTGATTGGTCCGTAGGCCATGCGACTACAACCGGACAATGCAAAACAGCCGACGATCAGCAACAACGCGGCAGCTTTTAACATGACGCGGACAATCGACCCGTTGAGGGATGCGAAATGTGCCTCGGCGCCAGAATTCATATCACGATCCATCTGTAAGTCCCCTCTCCAAGAGTTATTTCAACTGAATTTGCCGGATTACCTATGATCTAAGACTGTCGGCCGCCCCGGCAGGCTAACGGGCCAGATAACTCCCGATCGTTGACCAGAAGCGGCCTCATCAGCGTATGGAAGTGCCATGCCCATCATTTCTGCGGTCGGTAGAACCGTGACCGCAACGCTGTAGCCCTCACCATCATTAGCGAACACTTGGCAGGCTACGCGACCCTGATCCGCAGCCAAAGCAGCATTGATGGCGTCACGCAGCAGCACCAACCCGTCTCGATCAGCGACGATATGGGCATCGTCATGCCAACCTCCCTGACCGTAGAGATGAAGGTAAGGACAGTTGTTCTGGTCCATGCTACCCATCAACGCACTTCCATCACATGCGATTCCATCTCGGCACCGATCGCTTGCACCCAGCTCTGCATGGAAAGCGCGTCGTGGATGTTGCGCGTTGGCTCGAACCTCTGCACGACCAGCTTCGGAAACTCCCGACGTTCAGTATCTTCAAGCAGACCAATGGTATCGATGAGACCGATTTCCTTCGCCTGGGCGGCTACCCACACCCTGCCCGACCACAGGTCAGGCGCATCCAACTTCAGATGAGGCCTGTGCTGCATGACGTCTGACTTGAACGCCTGCATGGCATCATCAGCCAGTCCCTGCACCACGACTTTCTGTTGCGGGGTGTCCGGGGAATACGGTGAAAGCATGGTCTTAAGCGGCCCCGTGCTGTACGCCACCGAAGTCACGCCAACCTTCGCCATCAAGCCGTCGTATCGAAGAAATTCGAACACTACCCCAATGGAGCCAGTGAGACCGGTTGGATTCGATACGATCTCATCAGCGTGAATTGAAATCATGTAGGCAGCTGACGCATCTAATCCGTCGACCACGGCGATCACGCGACGCTTGCCAGAAGCCACAGGCTTATCGCCTTTCAATGGCCAGGCTCGGCAGTTGTCGACCGCTGCGCCAATGCGCTCAGCATCACCAGGTGCACCGCCAGGCGAATTGATGTGGAGCACCAGGGCTTTGACGTTCTCCTGGGAGCACAAATTCTCAATCATGGGCACAAGCCGATCGGCACTTGCGAGGTTCCCGGGACCGATGGCCCCCGCGATCTCAATTTGAGCAACCGTCGGCTTGATCATCGATGGGTGCATGCCTAACACGGTGCCATAGGCGGCCAGATACATCATGGCGAACATCAAGCACGCGAGGACAATCCCGCCGCGCTTAAAGAGGGTCCAGACGCCGGCGCTTCTGCGATCCGTAGTGGCAATCTTTATGTATGCCTTCAGGGGACCTTCCAGGCCCTCCAGTACGTTGACCAATCGTTCGTCGACCGACTTGTTCGATTCAGAGGATGATGCGTCACTCACTTGGATGATTCCTTTCTGGTTCGTTTCGGCGTGCCACCCATCGTTTGACGACGGGTTCCATGGCCGTGAGATGGTCCGGGTTAATTTCGCGACCGTAGAGGATGGACATCGCACCACCCGACTGCTTGGTGCCATTGATTTTCAGCTCGCCCGGACCACGCAGCCGCAAGTCCGCCTCGGCGAGCTCGTAGCCATCTGTCGTCTTGACCATGACCTCGAGCCGCTCCGCCGTGTTCTCGGAGGCTTCATCCATGAGCAGCATGTCGAATTGACCATGGCCACCCTCGCGCGCCAGGCGACCTCTCATCTGGTGGAGCGTTGTCAATCCGAAACGCTCGGGATGCACGACCACGACCCGGCGCATCTGCGGGATGTTGATGCCCACCTCAATGACGCTGGTGCAGATGCCAATTCGAGCGGTGCCGCTCTTCAGGTCGGCAAGGTTGGCTGCCTTTTCCTCAGGCTTCAGCTGGCCATTGACGATGCGCACGAGTCCCGGGAAGGCCGCCTCCCACTTGGCAATCGCATCTTCGATACTGCGCAGCGATTTTGCTCCGGCGGGTTTGGACCCCGTGGCCTTGGCATTCGGGGTATTGGCATCAGCAGGCTTTGCCACCTTCGACTTGGCGATGGCCGGATAGACGACAAGGATCCGGCCCCCTTCGGCGATCGTGGCCCGCACACCACTGAACAACTCTCGCATCTCGGTCTTCTGCCAAAGCCGGGTCTTGATTTCCTTCTTGGAGTGACCTTCTCGCAGGTGAACCGTCTCGATCATGCCGAAGGCCGCCAGAGCCATCGTGCGTGGGATGGCTGTCGCCGTGACTTCCAGCAAGTGCGAGGTGCCAGAACGCAGTTGCCGGCGCTGATCGGCCCCCAGCTTCTGCTGTTCGTCACACACCAGCAAGTCAAACTCACCAGCGGGACGAGATAGGAGAGCGGTGGTGCCGATCGCGACGGCGGCTTCTGACCCGGTGGACTTCGTGTCTGAGGTCACCAGCACGGTGGAGATGTCAGGAAACGTCGAATTCAGATCGGCTTGGACTTGTTTGGCCAGCGATTCATTGGGAAGCAGAATCGCCGCCCGCCCGCCGGCATCGATCACTCCAGCGACAAGAGTGATATAGGCAAAGGTCTTTCCCGAGCCAACGTCTCCACTGAGGAGCATGGTGGAGACTTGCGGTTGACTGAAGACTGCCTGCATTTTGCTGACCGCGTTGATCTGCGATGTGCTTGGCGTGACTTTCCACTGAGCCAGGCGCATTGGGAGATCAATGGCCAGTGCAGGGCGCGCTTTGGCCTCGCGCTCATGCGAATCCATCAAGCCCTTGATGGTCACCAGTGCGGCAAACCGCTCCATGGCTTCAAGAGCGTCCCGTCCCGTTTGAGGATCGACAGGGCAGTGCGTTCGCACAAGGAGGCGATCGAATGCGTCGACTCCAGCTGGCGCGCCAATGGCTTCCATGATCTCTTCCGTGGACGCCACGTCGTCGAGCATCTCCTGACACTTACCGGACGCCGTTTCCAGTTCTTCGCGTAGAAGTTTGATCACGCGATCGCGCATGGTCTCAGAGCCCATGCGCTTACCCATCCCCGTGTAGTGGGGCATGCTGCGACCAAGCCAGCGGCTATCGACCAGCGCTGGCGCTGCAATTTGCCACCGACCATCGAACTGGGTCAGCGTACCTTTGACGGTGATGGAGCGACCCCGTTGAAAGAGGTGCTTGAATTGACGCGTGTCTCCGAACCACTTTGCGGTGACTACAGTTCCATCGTCCAGCTGCAAGGGAACGGACGTCAGCGGCACCTTGCCACCAAGCGAGACCTTGGGGTTCTGACGAACTTCCGCCGTCAGCACGACGCTCTTGCCTTCATCGAAGCCGTCGCCGTCCGCCTGCATGTTCCGAAAGTCCTCGAAGGACACTGGAAGAATCAGGGCGGCCTGCCAGTTTTCGGTGAGCCCGAGATCCGTGAGTCGACCGAGACCCTTGACCCCAGTGTCGTCAACTGCCGATTCTTCGCCTTCCTTCGGCTGGGTGCTTGCATTCACTTTTGGGCCTGCACAAATTGGTTGTCCACCAACTGATACCAGACACCCGGTTTTACGCCAGCCTCCCCCACGCGCGCCGTCAGTACCCCTGAAGCACCCTCATCAGGAATGTCGATCGCGACGAAGAGTGCTCCATCGGCGCCACGGAACCGTGTCCCAGATCGACCGACACCTACGGCACGAGGGCCGAGATCTAAACTCCCCTGCCCGTCCACCATGGCACTCCCGCCCGCACCGACCTTGCACTGACTCATCGATCCAGCCAGCAACAACGCTCCGTCACCGCCAACAACGTTGGACGACATGCCGGCCACGACCATCGAAAAGCGATCGGTCATCACGTTGCCGTGATCGGCCGTGGCAACGCGCGAGAATTCAGCGCACGTGATCTTGCCGCCTTTGCCTACCGCGGCCGTAGCGCCAACGCGTAACGTCAGCGCTGCCCCTTCTCCGCCAGCAACACACGCATGATCCTCTGCTTCAACCGCACCCATGCTGCCCGCCGTAAGCACGGCATACGCACCACCGCGGCGACGCCGGCCCAGGTACGGCATGGCGGCCGCTCCATTGCCGTGCAGGAATCGCAGCGCGTCGGCTTGTGAGCCGTCGAAGCAGATCTTGGCTTTCCTGATCAGAGCTCCGCCCGGAACAAGCTCCGAGTCATCCGGGTCGAGCACCAACCATCGGGGTCCATCCTTCTTGAGATGGAGCAGCGGTCCACAACCCCAGGGCAAGGCTGGGTAGCCCGTGGGAGCGGTGAAGGTCCCACCGGCAACCATCGGCGTGCCTTCCCTCGAACGTGCGTGCTGATCACAGGATGTGAGGTACAGAACCCGTTGCATGGATGATGCTCCGTCGGCCAACGTCTATCTCCTAGTCAACAGGGACGACCCTGAGGCGACGAAACGGGGTGGTCAGTTTCTTGCGAAGCTCCTGACTGGCTTCGAAGATGATGACCCGCTCTTTCTTGTTGCCACGGGACGGCTTGTCCATAGGAATGAGATTCCCGAGGTGAGGCGCCTCGACCGGTTCGTTGGCCTGAAGCTCGCCCGCAATGACCACGCTCATTGCCTTGAGCACCGCCTTGATCACGTCACGATTCACGGCGGTCCGCTGCTCGATCTGATAAATGATGTCCGCTCGCTTCACTTTGAAAATTCCAAATCTTGGAGTGGGTGCAGTCCTACTGCCTTCCTCATGGTAAAGGCCCGCAGCCAAGACTCTTGCCGCTCCAGCCCCTTCTCAACACCAGTTCTCAGGCCAAAATCACGATCCCGGGCAATTTTTCTGGAATTGACGACAGACTTTCTGGCAGTAGCCGGCGTCAGTGGTCTTGCGACCCGGCTCGCCCCGCTCGATCGCGCGGTACCGGTGGATGATTCGTACGAGCTCTTCATCGGTGAAAAGATTGACGCGAACCCACCTGACGCGCGTACGACCGGGGACGCCGTAGCGGACCCACCCAAACGGTTCTACCTTGCACCCACGCAGTGACGCCGGAGGGTTATGCCGAAGGATGGCTCCGTATACCGAGAGCTGCAGGCGCTCCGCTAAGGGGTGCTCGAAACCGCTCTTGTCCTCCCTGCAAATTAAACTTCCGGCAGGTGTGCGGTAGATCACGTCCGGTTCCCCGTGCAGGGCAAACGGCTCGTACATGGCCATGAATGTTTTCGCCTCGACCACGACGGCGCCTGCCAACTCAGCTGGTCTCCCCTGTTCTGCTGCAGCGAATGGGTCGGTCTTCCGGCGTCCATCCGTTAGGACAAACACACCAACCAAGAAGCTGCCAATTAGGACGGCGATCCAGAAGAACGTCATGGCTGGACTCCGATCTTTCGCACCAGTCCATCCAGCAATCTACGCACCGCCGACAGCCATGCCGGATGTCGAGCCAGGACAGCCACGGCGAGTGGCGAACAGCGGTAGTACATACGCACGAGTACTCGCCCGGGTATCGATGCCATCAGCACCCTGTCGCGCCACGCACGCAATGCCCATGTTTGCTCCGCGTCGGTACCGTAGACGGCGGTCGCGATGAAGCAGCGCTGGTCGGTCGCCCTGCTGCGCGGTGCCATCGCCGCATGAAGCGATCGCTCATGCACCGCCGTCCCGTTCTTAAGAAATACGGTCTGCTTCTTTGTCGCTTTCAGCTCGCCCGTCTTCATGTCGAGACCCAGTTGGTGCTCGCACAGTCCAAGCTTGGCCAACGACGTCGCAGAAATGCTGCCTCTCGCTGGCCTGACTCGATCAGTCATTGGAGACGTCCTTGACCTTGATATCGAACCCAGGGCCGCGTGTGAAATTGCTGCGGCTGATCTCATAGATCAGCTTCAGTGGGCCGCGGCCTACGGGCATGACACCGGGTGAGGTCACTGAGTTGAACCACACAGCGCGGGCCGCCACGCCGCCAGGGAAGATCACATCGAGTGAGCAGTGCTTATCGTCCCGTCCCAGTGGTGCAACGCGAATGACTTCCACTGCAGCCGAGAAGACTGGCTCTGGGAAACCGCGGCCGTACGGCGCCAGCGCCTCGATCTCATCAACCACCTGCACCGACGGCGCGCACGACAGTTCGCCATCGTGCTCGCGCGGCGGAACCTGCCGGCCATGAAGCGCAGCGCCTACAGCCATCTCCCAAGCAGCGGCGAATTCAGCGACATGCTTGCGAGGGAATCGACAGCCGCCGGCCATCGCATGTCCGCCGTACCGGAGCAACCACTCTGGGTGTTCAGCAGCTATGTCATCAAGGATGTGTTTTACATGCGCGCCCTCGATCGAGCGAATCGACCCAGTCATCAGGTCTGTCTCGCCTTCGGCCGGACATAGACACACAGTCGGCAGCCCCGTCATCTCTACGACGCGCGAAGCGACGACGCCATGTATGCCTTGATGACCGCCGGTGTAGAAAGGCAGGCAGAGCGCCGGCGCACCCTCTGCGACCATCGGCCACGCCATCTCCATAGCCTTAGTGACGAGCTCGGCCTGAACCTTCCTGCGGTCGGTGTTGACCTCATCGAGGACCTGCACCCATGCCTCCGCCGTTGGGAGATCTTCAGCACACAGGGCTTCCAGTGCCTTGACAGCATCGCCCATGCGCGATGCCGCGTTGATGCGAGGTGCCACGTTGAAGGCGATAGCAGTCGACGACCATTCGCCGCGCACAAACGGAGAGAAGGCCTTCCAGATCGGTTTGTCTTCTCGGCGAATCATGTCCAGACCGGTCTTCACCGCCCAGCGGTTGGCTTTGCTGAGCCCCATGTCAACGCAGTCGGCGACAACACCAACTGCCACCGCTGGCAAACAGGCATTGAGGTGTTGACCACCAGTAGGCAATGCTCCACGCAGTTTGAGCTCATGCAGCACGGCAACCATCAAGTACCACGCCACCAGGCACCCAGCGATCGTCGGATCAAACTCGGAATCATTCCTTGCAGGGTTGACGCATGCGATGGCTGAGCGCGGCGGCCCCTCCAAAGGCAAGTGGTGATGATCTGTCACGAGAGTTTTTACTGAGGCACTGCGAAGTACTGCAATCTGGGCTTCGTTGGAGCTGCCCTGATCGACGGTGATCGCAAGACTCGGCAGTGGTTCCAACGCAAGCACGCGTTCGACGAGTTTGTCGGACACGCCATACCCTTCGCGCAGTCGATGACTCGGAACCACGTGGATCAGATCAGCTGGCATCCCAAACGTCTTCGTTAGAGCAGTCCAAACCACACAACTTGCCGTTAAACCATCACAGTCATGGTCGCCCAAAATCGCGAGGACCTCACGATTGATGATCGCGTCCGCCACAGCACTCGCGGCGATGGCCATGTCTGGCAACTTGCTTGCGCGCGGAATGTCCGCGATAGACGGATAGATCGTCTGCTTGATCGGACCGTCTGGCAGGCGCGCGAACCTACGTGCGATGAGCATGGACTGAAGCGGCGTGAAGCCCTCGCTTAGCGCCTGCACTTCCACTTGATTGGTGCGTGCACGCGGCGCCCAGGGGCGTGCGGGGACTTGAGTTGGTGTCGTCGTGGCAGGCTGGTTCATAGCCGAGAGAGTGACATAGCATCCTGCTGTGGCAATCGGCAGTTCGTCATCCTGTGAGCTGGGACGGACGAAGCAAGACTCCGACGCTGCGCTCAGTCGTCAGGGGGGCATATGTCCCGCGTTTGGTTCGCGAGTATGATTTGCCCCGGCCTATCTACTGGCCGACAAGGGGAGTCAAAACCAAGCATCTATCGCGAACGTCGGAGGTGTTATGACTATCCAATTTTGGTGTCAGTCGTTTCGATTGGGCTCGTATTCCATTGGTGCACTGGGTCTTCTCGCCACCGCTAGTGCTGCGATGGCTCAGCCGAAGAACTTGCCACCGTTTCCACCTCAAAACGTGTATGCAGTAGGCCACAACATTTGGATCGCCGAGGCGTTCCCGCGCAATGGTCTGGGGAAGCACGACAACCAGACCATCTCGGGCGTCGTTGCACCGAACGACGCGATTACTGCGGCTCAAGCTGTCCCCTGCGGGAATCGTTGGAGTTTCGGTGGCAATGATCCCAACGCAGTATTGATCGAAGATCCGTCGATGAGGCACAGCGGCGTTTTCAACATCGCTCACAATCCGCACAACCCCCAGGCTTCAGACTGGTTTTGGTTGTGGAACGACAACGGCGGCACCTATCCATGGTCAATGAAGCTAGTCACGGGCTACGTCCAATTGACCAACGTGCAAGCAGATGACGATGCGGCCATCGTGAAATGCAAACACGAGGCATCTAAGGATGCTCAAGAGGGCTCTCAGTCACAATTCGGGTCAACCGGGGATGACGACGACAACCCGAACCGGAACTAACCCTCGCAGCAGTAAGTCAATTGCACGGCTGCTCAACAGGGCAGCCGTGCCTTGCTTCCAGGGCGTCCGCTCGATGTAGGGGGGGGGAATGCTGGCGGCGATCCCTTGAAGTCCATGACGGACACGCACGAGCAAAGCCGTCACTGCCTGTTGAACCGCATGGGCATGTCCGTGAAGGACGCGGCCCAGCCAATCCTATGTTCCCTGACCTCCCCTTGCGCGGTTCGGCACCTGTTCTACAAAGGGTCTCCACCAGGGAGATTACCCATGCTCGTCACCCCCTCCTACGCTGATCCAACCGTCGAGCGTCAGAACGCCGATCCTACAGTTGTCGGCTCGGCAGAAAATGCCGATGCTGTCTTTGAACCCAGTTTGAGTTTTCGCGACTTTGCGACGTGCTTGATGGAAGCTGTGCACGGGGTTGGTGAGGAACTTGAGCAAAGTCCAAGGCTCTGGGCTGTCTTCGGCGCCGCCTTCCTACTCGGATTCTTCCATGTCGTGATCGAGCCGCTGCTGTGATGCTCGGCTTCCCCACAACTCACGTTGAAGGTCCGAGCAAATGATCTTCTTTAATCAGTTGCGGAAGGGTTGCTCTGTGGGTGGGCATAGGCATGGCTGATGGGCGCCAGAATCCCCGACGACTGAAGGTGGCACCTCCACCTGGTGGCCGACGTCCTTCCGACTGGCTGGGTAAGTCCATCGAAACGGCTGTGCCGTTCTACTTCGAGGGTGTGCAAGTCCCCGTTGGGACACCAGTCACGATCATTTGTCGAAGTCACGGCGGATCAGGTCTAGCTATCAGATTTGCGACAGGTCAAAGCTGCGGTGGCGTTACCCACAAGCACATAAGGCTTAAGAGCCCATCGTAGGCAGGCCACATGCCCAATCATCCGATTTTGCCTTAGTGCCGGATGCTCGGCTGACGCCATATCTCGGAGCTTCCGGCGATGTAGCACGCTGCCCGTAGGCTTCGTGGATCGTACGATCCATTCCAGATCGCTTTAGCACAAGCGACTTGTCATGCATGGCGTCATCACTGTATCGACCGCACGACGACAAGCTTGACTGGCCTTGCGCGAATCCGCGCCCGTGCGACTTTGATCGAACTCTCCGCGGGTACTTCCACATGTCCGACGCGTCTACCGCTGCTGTTGCAGATTCCTTTTCCTCGCGATTGCTCGATCTCTTGAGCAGCTCCGCCGAATGCCCGCCAACCGCTTCGCCGGTACGCGCGCCGAATGAGCCTACTTCGGCTTCGAACTACAGGATTCCTGCCGATATCGCGCTTGGTGCTGGTGGGGCCAAGTCGAAATTTGCAGGCAACCTGGAAGCTATCCAACTGCTACGCCATATCGAAGACGATGGACGCGAGCCAACTGACGCCGAAAAGGCAGTGCTGGTGCGCTACGTCGGGTGGGGCGGACTAACGCAGGCGTTCCGCCGGCCTGACGGCCAGGTAGCCGATGGCTGGCAAAAGGCTGTCGAGGCGCTTGAGGAATGCTTGCCTGCGGAAGACCTGGAAGCTGCCCGCCGCTCGACACAGGATTCGCACTACACGCCGCGCGAGGTCATTGCCGCGATGTATGAGGCACTGCTCCGCTTTGGCTTCATCGGCGGCCGCGTGTTCGAGCCCGCGGTTGGTACCGGCCATTTCATCGGCCTCGTCCCGGACTCGCTATGTGACTCTACGTCGTGGACCGCCGTCGAGCTGGACCGGATCTCCGCTGGCATCACCCGCGCGCTCTACCCCCATGCCCACGTCATCAATCAAGCCCTGCAAGACGTGTCGGTACCGGGCGCCAGCTGGAATCTCGTGATCGGCAATCCCCCCTTCGGAAATATCGTGGTCCATGATCGCGAGCACCGCGACCTCGCCGGCTTCACGCTACACAATTTCATGTTTGCCCGCGCGCTTAAGGCGCTCGTGCCCGGTGGCCTGTTGGCGATGGTTGTTTCTTCGTCGCTCATGGACAAGGCAAGCGGTGTCGAGCGGCGCTGGATGGCAGAGCGTGCGCACCTCATCGGTGCCATTCGTTTGCCAAACAACGCCTTCAAGGCGAACGCTGGGACCGAAGTCACCACTGATATCGTCTTCCTGAAAAAGGTGCTGCCGGGGGAGATGCCGGAGACCTCGCGGTGGAGCGGCCTGGCAGAGGTTGACGACGCGCATGGCGGTGATCCGATCCCGGTCAACACGTACTTCGCGGCGCATCCCGAGATGATGCTAGGTCAAATGGCGCGCGTGGGCTCAATGTACAGGGCCGACGAACCCGCCCTTGAGCCCATCGCTGGCGCCAACCTCGCCGACCAACTGGCCGGTGCCATCGCCCTGCTCCCTACTGGCGTCGCGCAACCATCAATGTCTTACCAGGACGCGGCCCGCACAGGCCCGGGGATTCCTAATGGTGTCCCTGTGTTTGGTCATTTCATCGCTGGAGATGGATCGATCTGGCTGCGACAGGTCGACGTTCTTGACGAGAAAGTAGCTCGGCCCGTCGATGTGGCGGGACGCGACCTTCTCCGGCTCACCGCCTTGATTGGTCTGCGCAACGATTTGCGCGCGGTGCTCTCGATCGAAATGACGAACGCGACGGATGAGGTGATCGCGTCGAATCGCTCCAAGCTCAATGCGAGCTACGAGAGCTTTCGGCGCAGCTACGGGTTCCTCAATTCGATAGCCAACATCAACGCCTTCCGCGACGACGCTGACGCCTACCTTGTCCGGGCATTGGAGGCGGACTACCAGCGATTGGATGCAGACGACGCCGCACGCCGTGGGCTGGACCTACCGAAGGGCCGCGCCACTCTAGAGGTCGCTGTCAAAGCCGCGATCATGCATGGTCGTGTGCTGCACCCGAACATCATCCCGCGCGCTGAGACGGCCGTTGATGCCCTCGCAGTGAGCTTGAATATGACCGGCCGGGTAAACCTGCCCATGATGGCTGAGCTCCTTGCCCAGCCAGAGCACGAGATAATCGCGGCACTCGGCGAAGCCATTTACCAGACGCCTGCTGGCACGTGGGTGACAGCCGATGTGTATCTCAGCGGAAACGTAAAGGACGCCCTAGCGCGGGCGCGCTCGGCCGCAGCTCGAAACCCTGACTTCGCGCGCAACGTGATTGGGCTGGAGGGAGTCCAGCCAGTTGATCTTGGCCCTGGAGACATCTATGTCGGCCTTGGGGCGCCGTGGGTTCCTGGCCAGGTATACGAGGACTTCGCCCAGCAGGTGCTTGGGCTTACCCACGTCGGCGTGACTCTGGTTCCCGCCGTTCAGAAGTTCGTAGTGCACTCTTTCGGCTCCGGTCACGCGCGCTTCGCCACGGACAAGATGTCTGTGCGTGACATCTTCTCCAAGGCACTGAGTCGCGAGACGATCATCATCAACCGGCTCGGGCCGGACGACCGGTATGTGCTCGACCCAATTGCGACGGACGCAGCACGACAGGCTGCCGAAGTCATGAACGAGGCGTTTAGTGACTGGGTATGGACTTGCCCGGACCGCCGTGAGGAACTGACACGTATCTATAACGACGTCTTCAATACCGACGCACCACGCAAATACAACGGCTCGCACCTAACCTTCCCGGGCATGTCCCGCAACATCGTGCTGCGCGCCAACCAGGTCAACGCCGTATGGCGCATGATTCAGGACGGCGTAGTACTCCTCGACCACGTAGTTGGCTCCGGCAAGACCTTTGCCGCCATCGCGGCGATCATGGAGTGCCGGCGCATGGGCCTGATCAAAAAGGCCATGATCACGGTCCCCAATCATTTGGTCGACCAGTGGGCGTGTGACGTGCTTCGCCTATATCCAGGTGCGAAACTGCTGGCGGTATCTGAGGCTGACTTTTCCAAGAGCAGGCGCAAGCTGCTGTTCGCCCGGATCGCTACCGGCGACTGGGATATGGTCGTCATTGCGCATTCCCAGTTCACGCGCATCGGAGTCCCTAAGTCTTTCGAGCAAGAATACCTGCGCGAGAAAATGTCCGATTACTCGGATGCGCTGATCGAACTAAAGAGCTCCCAGGCCGACGGTCGCACGGTCAAGAACGCGGAGAAGTCGCGGGATCGAATCAAGGCCAAGCTAAAGCGGATGCTTGAGGACGTTTCGCATGATGACGACACGGCGTCAATGGAGGACATGGGAATCGATTCTATATGCCTGGACGAATCGCAAGCTCACAAGAATCTCTCCTTCATTACCCGTAAGCGCAACGTATCCGGTCTTGGCAATCCGACAGGAAGCCTGCGCGCCGAAGACATGTTCATCAAGGTGCGCTATCTACAGACGCGCAAGGATCACAGCGCCGTATTCTTCCTCAGCGGTACTCCGATCTCCAACACGGTCGCAGAAATCTGGACCATTCAGCGATACCTCGCCTACGACCAATTGCGTCTGCGCGGCATCCACCATTTCGACTTGTGGGCGGCCACATTCTGCGAAGAAACCGTCTCCCTTGAGATCGATAGTTCAGGACGAGGGCTCAAGCCAAAAACCGTCCTCAAGAAATTCAGAAATGTTCCGGAGATGATGGGTCTGTATCGTCGAGTGGCAGACACGGTCACTCTTGAGGATCTAAAGGCACTTCATTTTGAGAGCACCGGTGAGCGATGGCCAGTCCCGAAGATCATGGGAGGCAAGCCCTACAACATCGTCGTCCCGCCAGGGCCGGCTCTGCTCCTGTATATCGAAGGGGACATTATTCCGCGGATGCTGGCGGTCAGCGGTGAGGCCGGCCCTCGGCCTGATCCAACCGTCGACAACATTTTGAAAATTACCAACGACGCAAGAATGGCCGCGCTTGAAGTTAGGACCCGTGTGGGTTGCGCTGAAGACGATCCCCAGTCCAAGACCAACGCAGCCGTCGACAACCTGGTTGCCATTCACGAGGCCTGGGCCGAACTGCGCGGCACTCAAATAGTGTTCTGCGACCTGTCGACGCCGAGCGCGGCCCATGCGCGTGAAAAGGCGGAATACATGGCCTTGGTCGCTCTCGCTGATAGCGGTGACGATGCGGCACAACATAGGCTCGACAACATGAGCCCAGATACGCAGCTCTCCTTTAGCAGCTCCTTCAGCGTATATGACGACGTCCGGGCAAAGCTGATTTCGCGCGGCGTCGCCCCTCACGAGATCGCGTTCATTCACGATGCGAAGACCGATCTTCAGAAGAAGGCGCTGTTCGCAAAGGTTAATCGAGGAGACGTGCGAATTCTCATGGGCTCGACGGCGAAGATGGGAGCTGGTACAAACGTACAAGCACGGCTAGTTGCCTGCCACAGTCTAGAGTGCCCGTGGACGTCGTCTAACCAGGAGCAGCGCGAAGGTCGGATCATCCGTCAGGGAAACGATTTTTATGCTATGTGGCCTGATGAGTTCGAGATCGCGATCTACCGATACGCCACCGAAAGGACCTTCGATTCAAGGCAGTGGCAGCTTGTGGAACGAAAAGCCTCTATCGTGGAACAGATCCGCAAGTACGACGGCAACGTTCGTGAAGTAGAAGACGTCGTAGGTCAGTCAGCCAGCGCGGCCGAGATGAAAGCTGCTGCAACTGGCAACGTCCTGTTTATGGAAGCAGCAGAGCTCGATATCACAATCAAGCGCCTGACAAACCTCAAACGTGCGCACGACAACCGCCTGTACGACACGGACCAGACCATTGCTCGCCTTGATGCAAACGGCGGCCCTCGAGCGCGCTACGACCGTGCCATAGCGCGAGCCGCGGCAGGTGAGGCACTCCTTGATGCGAACCCACGAGAGCCCTTCTCGATCACGGTGGGGAAGAAGGTCTACGGGGATTTCAAGGAGGGCGCCAATCGGTTTGCTCAGTCCTGCGTAGACGGCCTCATGCAGATACACAATCGAAACGTGGAAGAGGTCCCGCTCGGCACATATCGCGGCGCTTCGCTGACGCTCACCGGCGCACCTGGCAACACTTCTGTGAGCATGCAGTGCGGGGACTTCGACATCGGTGATGCCACTTGCGAACCTGATACGAAAGGGCTTTTCAGTGCTCGCGGCATGATTGCACGACTGGACAATGTCCTCCGTACCATCGCCACGTGGCGCGCTGTGGCACAACGAGACTACGACTTCACGACGAGCCGGCTGGCCGATCTTCGCGACCTCGCCTCGCAGCCATTCCGTCAAGCGGAGGAACTGAGTACCGTACGGGACAGATCGAACCACGTCCTGGCGCAACTGATCGCTCAGAGCAAACCTTCTATCCAGGTTGCTCCGGCCGTCGGTGGAGATTGCGTAGACTACAGTGAGGACGTGTCTGGCCAAGACGAGGACATCTCGATGGCGGCATAGGCCTTGCGGGAATCGGCACCCGTGCAACTTTGGGGGCCAGTCTCCACTGGCCCTCCTATGCACATGCAGTTTCTCATCGTCCAAACCCAGTGCCACGTGGCAGCAGCGCAATGAACGCGATGCTGAAAGAAACCATGGCCGGCGAGATTGTGGCCAACGATCCATTCTTTGCCCCGACGCCTTACGGCATGATTGATGGGCTGTTCGGCCAGTACCGCTCAATGCGCACCCGCATCGAGCGATTGTCGGCGTTGATGGATGCCGAGAACGGCATGGCGCTTGGTTACTTCCAGAGGGGTAACGCGGGCGACGATCATCGCTTTCCCGATGCGTCGCGTCTGTTCCAGATGCCAGCCGCGATCCAGGCGCTTGACGCCGACTTCTGGCAGCGAACACTGAATCTGACCGATGTCTACAACGCGATGCCACAGAAGCGCCGCGATGAGTGGAATGATTCCATCCGCAATCTGAAGACGCCCGAGTTCACCGAGGAGAACGTCACAGCGACGATGGAGGCACTGATGTCAGCACGCGGTCAGTTCATGGCCGAGCGCGTTGATGGCATCTTTCGCGGACTATCCGGTGAGCATGTGACGAACAGTCCGATGGCGTTCGGTAAGAGGATGATTCTGTCCTCGGTTTTCAACGAGTACGGTAATTCGGAAACACGGAAGTCAGGCCTTATCAATGATCTGCGGGCCATCGTCGCCAAGTTCATGGGTCGCGATGAGCCTCACTGGAATTCAAGCAAGCGCGTGCTTGAAACGTGTATGACAAACCATGGCGAGTGGCATTCCCTCGACGGTGGTTCGTTGCGCCTCCGCTGCTACTTGAAAGGTACTGCGCACCTGGAAGTACACCCGGAAATGGCGTGGCGACTGAATGCCATCCTGCACACGCTGTATCCGCGTGCGATACCGGCCAACTATCGCGTAAAGCCCCCGAAGCCATCCAAGACGTTCGCGACAATGGGCCGTCCGCTGCCCTTCGCCGTGCTACAGATACTTGACGACTGCCGTATCAGGAATAGTGCCGTGGACCTTGGCTACGGCCATGGCAGCGAGAACAAGTTAGCTTTGAAGGAAGCCCTGCGAATCCTGGAAGGCATCGGTGGCGTGGTTGTCGAGAGCGGGCGCATCGTAAGTTTCGACTATGACCCGACCAGCGTGATGCGCGAAATTCGCCTGTCCGGCTGCGTGCCGGATCGCGTGGCGCACCAGTATTACCCCACCCCGGATACTGTGGCGCGTGCAGCCGTGGAAATGGCGGACATTGTTCCTGATGGCGATTGTCGGGTTCTTGAGCCAAGCGCTGGCCAGGGCGCCCTTGCGGCGTTGCTTCCGATTGAATCAACGTTGTGCATCGAAGTCAGCCCACTGCACTGCACGATCCTGCGCGCCAAGGGATTCATGACAGAACAAGCCGACTTCATTGCCTGGGCGGAGCAGGCAGCCCGCGATGGACAATGTTTTGATCGTATAGTCATGAATCCCCCCTACAGCGATAGCCGATGGTGCCTGCACCTACAGGCCGCTGTGTCACTACTTGCTCCCGGTGGCCGCGTGGTCTGCATCCTGCCAGCGTCGCAGCGGGACAAAGATCTGATTCCCGGTCTCGCCTTTCAGTGGTCGCCTGTCTTCGCCAATCAGTTTGAGGGTACAAGTATTGACGTTGCAATCTTCGCGGCCACCAAGAGCCCCACATCAATCAACGTTGGAGGTGCCTAGTGGAGCTGACACTCGACCTGCCAGTCATCCAAAAAGCCCGCCCGAAACCTCCGAGATATATCGCCCTGGTGACTGTTGACGGCCACACGTTGGGCCGAATCGAATCCATGGATGCCATCACCCCGGCAATGCGATCGCACGGAGTGTCCACCTCGGACATTGACCTAGTAGTACGTGGCCGTGTGCGCGCTCGCCGATTTCGTTGCAACGGATCGGTTGTCATCGTAGGCGAGTTACGAGTTGCGCCATCAAAGCGGGCAAAAGCAGCCTGATTCCTCGGAGAGGTGTGGTCGTGGTGGTTGCATGAATCGGGCTTCGTACTATCTATGTAATCCCTCTCCACGGGATTCACCCCGCACATGAATCACTCCGAACACGCTCACGAAGTAGCCGTCATTCCGCTGACCAGCATTCGCGTTGTGAAGCTATTCAATCCACGTACTGCATTCCGCACTGAGCCACTAGAACGCTTGGTCGACTCCATTCGCGCGAACGGTCTGATTCAGCCGCTTGCTGTCCGCCCGTCCGACGAAGGCGAAGGGTACGACCTGATCGCCGGTGAGCGTCGATACCGCGCTTGCAATGCGCTCTCTTGGGTCGAGGTGCCGGTACACATCATTCACTGCGATAGCGAACAGAGTCGCAAGCTGGCCCTCTTGGAAAATATCGACCGCGAGGACTTGTCTGTGGCTGAGCAGGCTCTAGCTGCTCGAGAAGCTCTCGATTTAGCAGGAGGTGATCGGGCCGCTACTGCGTTGCAACTGGGATGGTCCGGAACGAAGCTTGATTCGCGCCTAATGCTGCTCACCGCGTCACAGTCCGTGCTGGCCGCTGTTGCTGAAGGAACGATCCTAATTGGCCACGCCCAGCAGCTCGCTGGTTTACCAGAGTCGCAACAAGATAAAGCGCTCGGGCTCATCATCGAGAACAAGGTATCTGTCGCCGAACTGCGTGAACAACTTAAACGGATCGTCATCCCCTTGACGTCGGCGATTTTCAATACCGCCGGATGTGAAGGCTGCCCCAGCAACTCGTCCAGCCAGCGAACTCTCTGGGGAGATGCAATCGATGGTTCCAACTGCAAAAACAAGCCGTGCTTCACCAACAAAACGACCCTGCGATTGGAAGAGATACGGGCGACGCTTCAAGAGGATGTTGGCACTGTTGCACTGACGACCGAGAAGGACGAAAGCTCCTACATCCCTCTAATCGTCAATGGCGTGGGTGGCGTCGGCACCGAACAGTTCGCGCAATGTCGTGGGTGCGTCCACTTCGGCGCGCTGATCCACGCCAAGCTCGATGCGAAATGCGGTCAGGTTGATCGACCAATCTGCTTTAGCACCTCCTGCAATTCAACCAAGGTAGGAGCGCATGCTGAGGTGCTTGCCGCTGCAAATGCGCCGGCACCGACGCCAGCCTCGCCGTCTGGCAAGGACGCGGCGAAACCCAAGGGCGCCTCGGCTACCGCCGTGCCTACCAAGAACTCCAGCAAGGCGATTACCAAGACAGCAAAAACCGTTGCGCCGGCAGCTTCATCTAGCTCAGCGCGTGCGGCAATGAAGCCGGCATATACGGCTGCCGCATCAGTTCTTCTCGCTGAGGACACCCGCATCCCACTTGCTTTGGCGATTCTCGCGATGAGCAAAGTCCTCCGCGAAGCCGGTGTTTCCCTTCCTGCCAAAGTGATTCCCGATGCCAAGACCCCTGAAGAAGTCATCGCGGTCCTGGCTGGACTGGACGGTGCTGAGGTGGTTTCGCGGTTCCGCCTCTGTACCGAGGCGATGATCGCCGGCGATCAGGCCAATAGTTCCTACAGCCGCAACGATGTATTCCCGGCTGTCATCGCCGCCAAGCTGGCCCAATCGGCAAAGGCTGATCTCGCACCCCACTTCAAAGTCAGCAGTGACTATCTGGCGGCGCTGACTCGCGAGGGCAACGCGAGCCTCTTGGAGGAGTCCGGCTTCAAGGCGTGGATGGAAGCGCAGGACGGTGGAGCGAAGAAGTACAAGGCGTTGATCGCCACCAAGAAAGGTGACCTCCCGAAGTCGATCCTTGACGCCGGCTACGACTGGTCCGGCTTTGTGCCGAAGTCCGTAGCGTCCGTGAAAGCACGCGACTTCGTCGGCATCTGATCGTCCCTCGCTGCGCGGCTTCTCCGCGCAGCAAACCCCCCTCTTGCCATACATGGCGCATGACCTAGTTTCGGTCGTGTCCTCCACGGAGTGTTCCCGATGAACCAACTGAACCGTCTCACCTCCCTCGTCCGCAAGGGCGACTCCATCAGCCTCACCTTCAAAGGCATCGAAGCCGGTACGCAGATTTTGATCACGCCATCGCTGCGAGGTGTGTCCGCCGACGAAGCCGACGAAACAACCCGCGAACTGATCGCCGCCCTGGCCTCTCCCTTCGTCATCGTCGTACCGGCGGGCGAGAACGTCGCCGAGTCACTGGGTGTCGCATTGGACACGATCACGGCCCCGCGCGCATCGGCGGTCGAAGCTTACGACAGCTATGTGCATGCCCTGAATGATGCGGCTGCTCGTGCGAAAACCGCAGCAGCACAGAAGGCCAAAACCCCCTCCGCTACGCCAAATGGTGGCAAGCCGGCACCAGCTACCACCGTCGCTCCTGTGTCCGCTGACGAGGACGGCGGCGATCAGGCGGATACGCCCGCTGCTGCCGCGACTGATGACGTCCCGGCCACATCCCCGGCAGTTGCCGAGCACAACCCCACGCCCAGCCTCTTCGATCTCGACTAACTCGCCATCCCTTAGGAGAAATGCTCATGTCCCATGTTCAATCCCTGGATCGCGTGTTTCGATTTGGCGCGACCACACTTCCCATCGCCCCCGGCCTCTCCATTGAGCAGGCCTTGAACTTGTACCGTGGCACGTACCCCCATCTCGCTCATTGTTCGGTGGATGAGCCGCAGGTCGAGGGTGGACAGTTGGTCTACGCGGTAGTGCGCCCCCCTGTGCAGACCAAGGGCGCTGCGCAGATCCTCGTGGCCTGATCGATGAAGGCGAAAGAGAAGAAAGGTCCAGTGCCGCGCGCACCAAAGTCCGACGCCGATAAGGGTGAAGCCATTGCCTCGCTAAATGCGTGGGCGGATGCCAGCTCGACCGCCGTCTACAACGAGGGATTGCACGTAGCGGTCGGAAATTTCTTGCTCGCATGTGCTGACCGCCCTTCGACGATTCTTGACCCTTTTCAGATCAGCTTGGCATGATTCAATTCGCGCACCTTTCTTCAGGCGTGCTCACCGCATCCGCCAATCAAGCGACGGATGCCCTGCCGCTGTACACGCCTCGCAATCGGGCTCGCATTGCCGCTCGGCTGCGCACAGCGGTGGAGTCAGGTCATCTCAAGTCATCTGACGTGACTTTGGCCCTGGCTCAGCCATTGGAGGCAGATCACGCTGTTGCCGCACTCGGTGCGCGACTGCAAAGGCGCTTCCGTGCCATGTCGCGCGGTCGCCCCAGCCTGCCGGTTGATCTCATTCCGCCGTTTGACCCTGTCTATGAATCGGACGAGATGCGCCGAGTCCTCAAAGTTTGGGGTAACGCGCTGCTGGACATGGGAGCGATAAAAGCAGACACGATCCGCTCGGCAGTTCATGCGGGTGGTCGCGCGTTGGCCGAGGCCATCACCAGTTCGTGTTCAACCTACGCCAAGCGGTCGCTGGCTGACTTGTACACAGCGTGTGGCGTCACGCAGTCCACGAATGACCGCCCGATTTGGATCGCCATTCCGGCATGGCTCGAATTGATTGAGCCGGCTGCGGCCATAGAGGCCGTGTTGTCATTGCCCAATGACTACTCCTTCACCGCGACGATGACCACGCTCACCGAGAAAGACGCTGGAGCAATGCTTCTATTCGGCGCTCTGAGCACGCTGCGTCTTCGTACCCTGACCTTGGTGACCCCGGAGGAACTTGGTTCTGAGGGACTTGTGGGCTCGACTTTCTTTGCAGATATCGAGAGTTACGTTGGCGATTGTGTCCAGCCGGATGGCACCGTCGTGCTGACCGATGACTTCCTTGAGCATATGAATCAAGAATACGGCATCGAGCGTTCCGACGAGGTTGGATTGGCTCGGCTTAAGAAGATGCTGAGTTTCATCGCTCGCAAGGATGAGGTGATCCCGAGTTTCAAGTCAGCACAGGCGGCAATCAAATCTCTTCGCCAGTATGCGTCCACGCTAGACAACGCAGCAGCCAGCGCCGCTTTGCTTGGCGTCGCATCCTTGATCTCTCTCAATGAGAAGGCTGCCCAGCATTCTTTGAAGGATGCCGTTTCGGTCGAAACCATGGACGAAGAAGCCTACGTCTCGGGAATGCACATTCTCACCGCTGACCTTACCGGCTATGAAGAGTCAACTCTGGACGACCTGCATGAGATGAACATGCAGGTCGGGAGTCAAGGCGGCGTCTTCGTTCAGTCCACGAGTGCGGCGGCTTCACTATCCCTTGCCGTGCGCGAGGCATCGGTTATCACTGTGCTCTCTACTTTGATCTCCGCTTACGCCGAGGCTATGAAATGACTTCCGCTTTGAAACCGACCCTCGCGCTGCTTGTTCACACCAGCCCCAGTCAGTTCGGAAACGCCACCAGCAACAGCGGGCCTAAAGTTCTATCGATCCACAAGATCATCGAAAGCACCGCAGGCCCGGTGCTTGATGGTGGACGCCTGCTATCGACGCTTGAAGGGAATCAGTTGGGTTCCTTTCTTTGCGACCCATCTACCGCTGCCAACCAGACGAACAATGTCGTCTTCAATCCCATCGAACTCTTGCGTGAGACGCCGACGAGCCTGACCTGGTATCGCGCGCCGTGCAGAACCACGCAGCATTGGCGTACGAGTGAAGGCCGACTAAAGATTGAGGCCGTCATGTCGGGCCTTATTTTTCACGTTGAGGAGGGCGTTCTCCATGTCGCTGCATACGCGGGCACGGAACGGCCTCATGCACAGACACCGTTGTATCACGCGCCTCTCGGAAACGTGTACGTCGATTCGCGCGTTTGCTGCGGGAACGCCACCCTGCCTCGCGGCTGTGATCGCGGAACGATCAGCGGCTGGGAGCGCGTCCTGCTCGGGACGAACTTCTCGCACATCAACGCGTCTACCGTCTTGTCCAGTAAGGCAAGCAATGGTGGCACCGTTGACACCGAGTGCTTGATCGCCTTCTGGACGAAGCGCAAACGCTACGCCACGCCGCCGGATGCTGCGCTGCTGACACCCATGAAATGGAAGTTGGGCGACTGGGTGCAATCGTTGATGGCCGGTCGGGCATGAGCATGTTCGCTACGCTCATGCCGGGTGTGATGGATATGGCAACACAGGCTGCAATGCCCCTGCTCGCCATGCCGCTCGACGGGATGTTTGAGCCTCTGGCTCGGCATGGCCGCCGGATACTGGCAGCACAGGACGGGATGTATCTGGAGGCATTTTCCGACGCACTCTATGTCCGTCTGAGACTGAGTCAGCACTCCTTGCCCTATGGCAACGTCAGTCCTGAGATCGTTCTGGCGAATGGGCCGATTCCACGAGAGTTAGCTCGACAGTTGAAAGCGCTCTCGCTGGAGGCTCACCCCAATGAGATGGCGGCACTTGTGCTTGCCGATGCCGCTGGTGGCTATTCGATCCTGAAGCCAGAAGGTTCTGCGACACATGGCTCCGTGTCCTACGCGGACACCGGGTACGACGAATCGAAGCTGGTAATCGATGCGCACAGTCATGGCCATTTCGGCCCTGCATTTTCACCAACAGATGACGATTCGGATCGCTCGCGTATCGGGCCGCACATCAGCCTTGTGTTCGGCCATTGCGCCTCGCGTGAAGGGTGCGAGATTGCAGTACGCGTCTGCGTTGGACGCTACCTGATTCCAATCTCCAACGCTGTTCTGGAAGGACTGTTTGCATGAGCCATCCCCGATTCCCTTCGCCTGTCGCATTCCTGGGTGACCGCCGCATTCGCGTGACTGTGGTTGGCGCCGGTGGCACCGGGTCGATGTTGCTTGATGGACTGGCGCGACTCGACTGTGCACTGCGCGCGCAAGGGCATTCGGGAATGAATGTCATCGTGTACGACGATGACACCGTAAGCGAAAGCAACATCGGACGGCAGAGATTCTGCCGAGTTGACATTGGCTTCAGCAAGGCGATCCTGATGCAACACCGGCTCAACGCCTTCTATGGCTTGGATTGGGAAGCTCGACCGGAGCGCTACGACCCCAAGCGCGAGCGCGATCTGCCCGACCTCCTGATTGGCTGCGTAGATCGTGGCGACTTTCGCCACGCCCTTGGCGCCGCGCGCGCGCGCGACAACACCGATTGCCTGTGGTGCGATACCGGCAATGGGGCCGACAGTGGACAGGTCATCATCGGCCACCTCGGTAATCCCAGGCGCGGGCAGCGGCTACCCAATGTCTACGACTTCTTCGGTTCGGAGCTTCTCGCAGGGGATAAAGACAACGCACCGAGCTGTTCTTTGGCCGAGGCGCTCACCCGGCAACGCTGGTCGATCAATCCGATGGTGGCGACAGTTGCGACGTCACTTTTAGACAAGCTCTTTCATCGCGGAGGTTTGGACGATCACGGCGCCCTGATTCGCCTTGATCCGCTGAGCGTATCGCCATTGGCGATCGATCCTGCGGTGTGGTCTTCCTTTGGGATCGACCCCGCGCGCACAGGCATCACGAAAGCTGCGGCGTAGGACCGCCCGAGCCCGATTGTTGGTTCGTCCGTACTTTTTGCTCGCCCAACCCCTTCTCAATCGCGTTGGAGCGGCAAAGACCCGCGAGCAATCGGTGTGACCATGGCATCTGTCGTAACGATTTCCTCAACCGTGATCCCACTATGCCTCAATCTGAAATGACTACTCCGTCCCGCGCCGACCGCCTGCAAATGATCCGCCGTGCTGCCGACCCTGCTGGCTGCGCCGGCGCCACGGCATCATCCGCACCACTGCGCAAGCCACGTGAACCCTATTCGCCTTGCGCAACAACGCGACATCCGTCCCTGCCGAATTTCAATCCCCTGTCCAGACGCTGGTCACAGTGGTGAGTGGCGACACCTGACACAGGGAAGCTCTACGTGATCGCTACTTATGATGCCCCGGCTGATCTGATCGCAGTGGCTCCATGCGTAACGTCCATCGTCTGTACATGCGCCGACCATGCTGTTCTAGATATCAGCTCGCTGGCTCTAGGGCTTGATGACGGCATGGTGATCGGGCTGGGCGAATTAAACGACGCCGTGAATGCCCAAGCCGAATCAGGCACGGAATTGCTACGTGACCTTGCAGAGCGCCTTGGCTGTCCATTGACTATGACAGTCGTCACGGCCGTTGCTGATCTCGCTGTTGCCCATGCTGTCCAGCAACGACAGCACGACCTCGATGCACGAGCCAAAGATCGCCCTTCGCCTACGACCGTCGCCGTACCACCTGGGCCTGACCGAACCTCTATGGAATGGATGCTTGCGCAGATGGAGGAGGCTGAAGGTCGGCGCCGTCAAGTGCTGATCGCCAGCTGACGCATCTTCACATTGTCCATGGCGGACCGTGGCCCTTCGGCCACCCGGATCGTGCCGAAAAGATGCTTTTTGCTCGGAAACCCCCTTCTCAGCACCGTTGAACGCGCCAAGTGTGCCCGCCAATCGATGCGACGATGGCTCTCGTCCGGATAGCAGGCCCCACTTGATGATCACTTTGCCATGACCAACCCCACTCCCAATCAGGAAGAACGCTTCAACCTGAACGACATGATCGACCGGTTGAGCCTCGTTATCGATATAGCGTGCACCATCCAGCATCGACGTAACGATCTGTCAGAGCTGATCGCGTCCGGTGACATCGACTCCATTCTTGCGATCCTGTCCCCGAAATACACAATCTCCGGCCTGGCCATTGACACCAGCCTGGTGACTCAGTCACTGAATACGATTGCAAAGGCTGGTTGGGTCTTCCAGCCTCACCTCAACCCGATCGTCGCGCGCATTGCCCAACTTCTGCTGATTCGCAGGAGTTGGGCAGCGAAGGCCTACAAAGTTGGGGGTGCCGCCCTCGGTTCGTTGGTAGTGATTCTGCTGTGCGTCCATTTCATCCAGGGTGCGCGGTACGCCTCATGGGTAAAGGACGTCTCCACGACTGGCGCCACGGCATCTGCTCTGCGACAGGATGCTGAGTTGTGTGCAAGACAGGCGGCGCAGATCAGTGGAACTCCGGCTGGTGCCCGCCTTCACGCTGTCGCTGCCCTCGCAGCAGTCGGCGAGGTTGATCATGACCTAAGCCAGCTGCAAGTTTTCTCTGACGATCCGGCCGCTCTCGAGTCTGCCTACGAAAGCTCCCACGGTGACACGAGGAAAATCGTTGCCGATGACAATCTCAAGATCGACGACGCGAAAGCGCAGCTGCAAAGGGCAAAGAGCGAGGTGGCTCTAGCTCAGCAAGTTCTGGAATTTGCACAGAAGTGGTCGAGCACGACAAGCCCCGTCGACCTTCCTTTAGGATTGTCCGCCACGTGGGTCAACGTTACGAACACGCTCCGAGCGGACATCACCAGTGGTGATCTCAGCTCCATCACGAAGGCAGACGAGAGGTTGGCTTTCATCTTGTCTGCGGCACACCAGGAAGCGGACGCCCTCGCGATTGTAAAAGTGCTCCCCGATTCCGCTCGGGAGCAAGCGACATTGCTAGTGTCCGGCATTGACGATGATGTCGCGGCGAATGACCCGGCAGCCGTCGCTCTGATCATGTCGAAGATCCATGTAATGCAGTCTCAGACGGATCTCAGCTACACGGTGCAGCTCATCGTCAAACCCGGCATGAAGAGCGGCGTAGAGCGCGCCATAGCGGGCCAATCCTCAACGGCGCGCTACTACCTACTAGCGCAGGCGGTCGACGGTAGTGGCAAGCCCCTTGCCGTACCGGTCGTTGATTCAGAGACAAACGCAGCGCAGTCCGTACAGGACTTCGGCGTAGAGGTTGCCAAGGATGTCTACGACGCCATAGCCGCGCGCAAGGCCGCCGGCGAAAGCTCCATCTCGCTCGGACACAAGGCAACGGGTTCCGCATCACCCACATACGACATACCCGTCCTTCCAGGACTCATCACGCACTGGTGATAGCCGAGCCGGGCTGATCACGCGCAGCCGATTTTCTTGCGGTCACCGTGTAACGAAGACGCTCCCAAACACACACTGTCTACGACATCCCACGCGGCAAAACCCCTTGCCCTTTGGAGTTAATGCGATGAATACAATGACGTCACTTCAATTTGAGGCACCGGACATCGGACCGTATACCACCGATCGCGAAGAGTCCTTTTCCGGGACGACAAATGTCTCAGGCGGCAGTGACGTGCCCGCGCACGAGAAAGGGCAGATGCTTGGTTACATCAAGGAGGCCGCGCTGCTTACTCCTACCGATCTGAGCTTCAGCTATCAGCGCGATGAACTGCTTCCGAGGGCGAAGCTCGTCCCGCAAGTCGACCACGGATCAGGGACGCTTGAATCGATAGGCTACCTCGAGTCGCAGCTTCTTGATATTGAAGAGATGACCCGCGGCCCTTCAGGGTCGGTCTGGTGGGGAGGAGGTACTGGGTCTGGTAACCGCACGAGCTTGGCGATCGCGAGCGCGCCTGTCCGTAATGCAATCACGCGCCCCGATGTGCGTGATAAGGCTGCTGCAGACTCCGCCCTCGATCTCGTGATGAACGGACACCTGGTCCTCACGACGATTTACGTCGATCGTTTTGTCGACATTCCATCCCGCCTCGTAACGCTGGGTGCTTCCCGCAGTCTTGTCATGAACCATTACCTGATCACGGGTCTGATCAACCAGTCGTTGGTACGTATTTTGTGCCCTGAATGCAAACGGCCACTGCAGGACAACCGAGCTCACGTGGAGAGCGCGACCCTCAAGCGCTTGGATCACCTAGCTTCGATTGACTCGAGCATTGACTTGGATGCGATCTACATCGCTGCACCCCGCGGAAGCGTGTGCAAAGCGTGTGGTGGGTGCGGCACCTCAGGTCAGAAGGTTGTCGCCGAGGTATGCATTCCCGACGCGAGCCTGATGACGTTTCTGCGTAACGACGATCCCATTGGAGCTCTGCGTTACTTCGCGCTTGAAATGAAATGCATCACCAAGCTCGCTCATGCGTTCACTTACATGCGTGCTGGCGAACTGGATCCTGCTCAGATCGAGCACGTTGTGTCGCCGGTTGACGAAGATATTCGCGACTTGGGACTCACTGCGTGATGTGATCCTCAATCGTCCGGCCGGCCTGGAGCGAGGATCGACAACCCTCATCTAGCCGGCTACACCAGTGGCAACATACTCCCCATCCATCCGAAAGCAGCCAAGCAGTCCATACATGACCACACCGTTGAACCATGCACACTGGAAGATCCACGGTGCGAACGATCTCCTGCCGTACACCCTGCTCCTTGAATCGGATGGTGCCTTTGAGTCAACGGGCGTCACCACGTCACAACTGTCTGCTTCCCGCGGCTCCCTGGCCCCTTCACTTCTGCGCGACCTCAATGGTTCGGGAATTGCTCTCGATGCAACAGAGCTGGCTGTCCTCTCAAGACTTCAACCGCTGATCGGGCACGGCGCTTTTGCGGCAGCCCACGTACATCTCGTACCACCCTACTCGCAGATCACGCCGCTGTGGCCGACGGTTCACATGGATGCTTCAGCGATCGCCGCCGGCGACGCGTGCGCCGGAATGGTCGCGGACGGCGTCTGCGGTGCGCCCTACATCGCTCTTGCACGCGGTGATGAACTCACGGATTGCCTCTTGCTGACGTGGCACGGTGACTGGGTGGCGTTCCGCACCTATCTGCGCACCGACTTTCTGCGACCTGGTGCCAGTGAATTCCATGACGCGCTTCATTCGCACAAAGAGCGCGTCATCACACTGCTCGGCCCACCGGGGGTACTTGCAGCGATGAAATCCAGGACTTGCGTCAATTGAGGCCTGAGATAGCTTGAACTCAAGAACACGTACGAGCATCACCTGCAGCGGTGTCGTTGAACATTCGACTACATCTCGCACCTGATCCACGGCGGTCTCACTAACTTTTGCCACGTGTCAGAAACTTTTGTCTCGTTGCAATAACTTTTACCAAATATCAGAGGATCGTCCGCATGGGAAAGGGCATCAATAAGGTAATCCTGGTTGGCAACATGGGCGCGGACCCGGAAGTTCGCCACACCGGCGGCGGCACAGCTGTTTGCACGCTGAATCTTGCCACCTCGGAGAGCTGGACCGATAAGCAGAGCGGCGAAAAGGTCGAGAAAACCGAGTGGCATCGGGTGAAGTTGTTCGGCAAGCTGGCCGAGATTGCCGGCGACTACCTCAAAAAAGGCCGACAAGTCTACATCGAAGGTTCGCTGCGCACCGACAAGTACACCGACAAGGCCGGGGTCGAACGCTACAGCACCGACATCATCGCCAGCGATATGCAGATGCTTGGTGGCGGTCAAGGTGAAGGCGCTGGCTCGGACAGCAACAACAACGCGCCGCCACGTTCCAACAACAACCAGCAGCAGCGATCGAGCGGCGGTGGTCAACAGCAGCGTCAGAGCAACGGTGGGCAGCAGGGGAACGGTTACGGTCAGCAGCGAGGAGCGGGTCAGCATGCTGATGCGAGTCACGGTACGTTCCCTGATACAGACGACGAAATTCCGTTCGTGATGCTTGGTCGCAGAAGTTACTGGTAATTCGCAACAGCCTCATCGGTGCCGAAGCGTGATGCACCGATGAGTCGTAACTCATTCGACTATCTCACCGCATTCAATGTCCGCATGAAGCGGCAACCTGAAGGACCATTCATGCCACATGGACGTGCACATCGCCAGCAAGCCCAGCGCTTCGTGATTCGACTCTGGACATTGAGGGCGACTTATCTCGGGCTTCTGATCGTCGCAATTGCTGCCGCGGCCAAGCTGCCGGCACTGCCTGCCGCCGCAGTGTGCGTGGTGTTGCTCCTCGCTCTATGGCACCTGAGTCGATACCAGGATCTGAATCATGGACTGGTGTCATTGCACGCACTTGAGTCACGACAGCGCCGTCGTAACGGTCGCCAGGGATAACTAGGTCTAATGAAAGCCACGGAAGAACAACGCCGATTCCTTCAACTCTTCAACGAAGGTGAAAGTCTTCGCGCTGAAGCGTTGGCCGGCAGTGGCAAAACAACCTCTCTCCGCTACGTCGTGCATTGCGGACAGATGTATGGCAAAGCGCTATACACGAGCTTCGGTCGCAAAAACATCGAAGAGGCAAAAGCGAAGTTTCCATCGGATCGAATTGACGTCCGCACCAACCATTCGCTCGCTTACCGTGGTTTCGGCAGACGATGGCAAGATGCCGGCCGCCTTGTTGGCCGGATCTCTCCGGGTAGCCTGATGGGGATCATGGATTGGAAAGACGCTACGTTCAGTCCGTACGCGAGCGCGCGCACCGGCGCGCATATGGTGCTGTCTACGCTCGACCACTTCCTACAGTCGGCGGACGACGCTGTCACCGAGCAACACGCCTACCGCGCCATGGGCGGCCGAATCAAATCCGACGCTGACGCACGTGGGTTCGTTGGTCGCTTGATCTCGCTTACGCGCGACGTCTGGGCGCGCATGATGGCGACCAGAGACACCATGCCCATCACGCATGACGTGTATCTCAAGGCCTGGGCATTGACACGCCCCCAGCTCGGCTTCAAGCACATCCTGCTGGATGAGGCACAAGATTCTAGCGACCTGATCGTCGGGCTCCTGAAGGATCAAATCAACGCACAACTGATTGTGGTCGGCGATAAAAATCAGAGCATCTATGGCTTCCGTGGCGCTATCAACGCGATGGATGCATTTGAAACCCCCAACGTCTGCTCACTGACGCAGTCCTTTCGGTTCGGGCACGAGATCGCAACGATGGCTACGGCCGTCCTCGATATGTACGTTGCAGATCCCCCGGTTGTCCGCGGGTTCTCAGCGATCGATTCTCGCATCGGCCCGCTTGCGCGTCCTTTCTGCGTGCTTGCCCGCACCAACTCATCACTAATCGGAGATCTGATCACCGCGCTGGCCGCAACGCCACACGCGAGGCTTGCGGTGGTTGGTGGTGTCGATGAAATGGTCAAGCTGGTGAACGGCGCCGAATCACTGATGCGCGGTGAACGTACCTGGGTCAGCGACCTTGCCGAGTTCGCCAACTGGAACCAGGTCGTGAAGGCGACCGAAGAGGAAGCCTATAAGTACCTGAAGCCATTGGTCGACATGGTGACCACCTACGGTCCGCCGGCTTTACTTCAATTCCTTGCGCGCGTGAATGGCAACGAGAAGAACGAGTCCACCTGTGACCAGGTCTTCTCCACCGTCCACAAATCGAAAGGACGCGAATTTCCTACCGTTCGTCTCTGCGATGACTTTGCTGACTTCCCTACGACGGTCGAGGAAAAAAAGCGCTGGAACCCGGAAGAGGGAAACCTTCTCTATGTAGCCGTGACTCGCGCGCAACACGTCCTCGACATATCGCTGTGCACTGCAGCGTGTCAGGCACTCGATGCCTATGTCGCTGTGGCATAACCCATTCTCAGAACCCATTACCTAAGGAGCACGCTATGTTGAAGACAATCCTTGCGACCTCGCTTTTGATCCTGGCTGTGACCGCCAAGGCTGCTGGCGTCCCGTCGGCTGCGCACACTCACGTTGCATCAACCGCCCCAAAATCCGTGGACGTCACGTGGACGCTCTTGGATGGCACCCACCAAGTAACTGGCGGCACGATCACGAACGTCGTCAATTCGATGTTGCCGGCGCCTACACCTGTAGTTGTTCAGGCGACGACGACCACTTCGTATGCCTCCAAGGAATCCATGGACCACGGCGCAGTTCGCATCGTTCCAAAAGAGGCAACAACGGGGGTGAGTTGGAAATTCACACCATTGTGTCTTCCGGACGGACGTCTTCAGCTTTCGGTGTCGGGCGGCGTGAAAGAAATCGCCAGCATGAATGAAACGATCGAGAACGGCGTTGCGACCGACAACCCCAGCTTCACGACCTACTCAACCGACTCGACCGTTGTCACTGATGCAAACGGCAACGCCGTTGTGCACCTCGCCAGACAGCCTCAATCCAAGCAGGTTGGTGAAGGACACCTGTACAGGATTGAAATCAAAACCCGTCTGCATTAATTCGTCGCCACCTCCCCCGTTCGCTTGAGATCCCACATGTCCATATTCCGCAATCTCACTTTCTTCCGCTTTAGCCCTGCCGTTGCTGCAGATCTGGCACGCATTGATGACGCGGCGGCAGAGCATCGCCTTCGCCCTTGCGGTCCCCTGGAAATGTTTACCCGTGGCTTCGTGCCACCGGTTGGGCGCGGCGACGATGCACCGCTGACACACACCGGAAAGCACTTCACCCTGTTCACGGTCGGGGCTGAGGACAAGATGTTGCCCTCGGCAGTAATCAATGAGGCTCTTCAAGCCAAGGTGCAGAAGATCGCCGAGGAGGAAGGACGCAAGGTTGGAGGCCGCGAACGCAAACGCATCAAGGAGGACGTGATCACCGAGTTGTTGCCGCGCGCATTCGCGAGAAACTCCCGTATGTCGGCCTACGTCGACAAGAAGAAAGGCTGGCTGGTGCTGGATACCTCAAGCCGCAAGTCTGCCGAGAACGCAGTGACCCAGATGCGCTTGGCGCTGGGTAGCTTTCCTGCAGTGCCGCTGGCCCCTGAGGAAGGCCCACGAGTACTGATGACCGACTGGCTTGCCAACGGCAAGTTACCGGAAGGCTTGGCACTCGGAGATGAGTGCGAGCTGCGCGATCCTGCCACGGCCACCGGTGGCCGCTGGAAAGGCAGGAACGTCGACCTGGGTGCGGAGGAAGTGAAGGAGCATCTGCGCAACGGCAAGCAGGTATTCCTGCTCGGTTTGACTTTCGACGACCGCATCAGCTTCGTGCTGGGCGAAGACCTGATCATCCGCAAGCTGAAGTTCCTCGATGTGGTCATGGATGGACTTGGCGACAGCCAGCAGGACGCGCATTCCGAGATGGACGCCAGCTTCGCCTTACTTACCCTTGAACTAGACCGGCTGCTCGACAAGCTTGAATCGTGGTTCGGCCTGCCGCGGCCAGCGGACGGCTAGTCGACTTCGCTTATCTGAACGGGTGACCTATGCATACATCGGATCTAGACCTCTTCTATCGTCGCGTTGGCCCATGGCCTGCTTTCTCACACGATGCTTTTGAAGTCGTCGCCATCAATCCAAATCCAAAACTTCGGATCATGGAGCACGGTGTTTGTGATCCCCTCCCGGGCGCGCGCCTGGTGTGGATGCACATGTGCATTCCATCAGACGCAATGGGTGGTCCGGTGGCACTCACTCAGAAGCTGGCGCTCTCTACGGCTCACTATGACGCTCAGCGGACCGGTGTCCTGGTTGCTGACTCGATTGCGCTGTACAGAGCCATAGCGCGCTTCGCTGGATGGCCGGATCTCTACGACGCTTCGCGCTGGCTGGAGGAGCTTCCGGATAGCGCTGTCTTGCAACGACTGGCTCTTGAGCGGGTTTGCGCTGCATGAGCCGTCCTGCAGATCCACGACGCGCCATGCGCGAACTCAGCCTTGGCCTGTCAGCCATGATGCCGTTTGCCCGGGCCGGGACGTCCTCTTCCATTGAGGGTTCGATGGCTGTTGCCCAGGCCAAGCACACACTGGAAGCGCATCGTCGAGTAGATGCCCTCCCGTGGGTCGCTGCCTTGGAGGTGAGCGCCACGCACCTGACCACCGGCGAGATTGATGCGCTGCAGGCCGGCGCACCGCCTGACCCTTTCCTCCTTTCGATGTCGAGTGCCTCGGCCTGGCTTCTGCACCTTCCTCATGAGGTGCCTGATGACGCAGCTGCGCTTGGACCTGGTCTATCGGCTTTGTTCAAGTTGGCGCGAGAGAACGGATTCACGTACGTCCGGGTCGATGATGACGCTGCTCCTGTTTTGGCGCTTGAGGTCTATGCATGACGGTTCAAGAAGTCTGGACAGCCGAGCAGTATCGAGCGCACTTCGCTGAAACCCGTGCGTGTTTGTCCGTCACAGACAGCGTTGCTCCATCGCCTCGGCGACCCTCAGAATACGAAGAGCAGGTTCACTTCTTTGCGCTTGTCGATCTGTTGGCAAAACGGCATCCCAGTTCGGCTGACGATCTTCTCGATGTTTTCTCCACGTCTAGCGGTGGGAAGCGTGATCGGGCGACCGCTGGCAAGTTGCGCGAGGCAGGTCAGCGTGCTGGCATTCCCGATATCGAGGTATTGGTGCCCAAGCACGGATGTCACGGCCTGGTCATCGAGCTCAAGCCGCTGGGCTCAGGGAAGGCTTCTCGCGCACAGCGAGATCGACTGGATCGTTTGTGTGCCCGGGGCTACAGCGCCCATCTCATTCATGGGTGGCTTGCCGCGGGCAAAGTCCTCTGCACCTACCTTTCCCTTCCATGGCCTTCAGACGCGGAGCCCGCTGTCGAGTTGGTCATTGCGCTACGGATATTCCAGCGCAAAGTGGCACGCAAAAAGCGACGCCGTGCCGTTTTTGCATCCTCTCTTTAACCATCACCCTTCCACACCCATGGAGCCTCTCGTGTTCGATCCGAACATGCACCCAAGCCAGTTGCCAGCTGTAGCGGCCAAGCGTCATAGCCTTCGTCAACTGCAGATCCATAAACCCTCTGAATTCACCGCGGCACATGCGCGGCGTCTTGACGAACTCACGGATGGACTGATTCTCGCTTACGCCCTGGCACTTAATCGTTTGGCCGCTGCAATGAAGAATCTGCCTGGTATGTAAGGCAATTCGCACAATTTCACTGCAAACCCGGTTTCGATAGCACATATCCCCCGACGTCAGAGTCCCTGACAAATTTGGAGAACCTTCTATGAGTGATGATGAACTGGCTCAGGACATAACCCAGCAATTTACCGACAAATCGCTGCAAGCTCACCTTGCTGCGCGGGGAAAGCCGCGCGTTGGCCGATCGGCCTGTGTTGAGTGTTCGGATCCCATATCCGCTCCGAGGCAGGCACTCGGTGCTGACCGCTGCGTGGATTGCCAGAAGGATGATGATCTGCGCAACCGCGACGCCTTGATGCTCCGTCACCCCACGACGCACTGCTGACTCGAAATCATGGTCTTGCCGCACGCTTCATCTGTGAGATTTTCGTGGGGACTTTCCACTGAGACTTCGGATGAAGCGCACAGCACTTCAGCGGCATACACCCCTTGCATCACGGACACCGATCGCCAGCCGCTCGACTCTCAAATCTGGAAAGGGTCTGAAGGCGACGTCTACACTCAAGCGCGGATCCAGCCTTACGTCGTCGTCAAGCCTGAAGTCCACAACGCGGCTCAAGGCTACGACGAAGCTGCGTACGAAACGAAAGCCAAAGGCGACGGTAGAGGAGGCTGCACGCTGGGGAGTCATGCGGGAGATTGGTTGCATCGCATGTCTCATGAACGGCGTACATGGTTTCTCGGCGGCGCCGATCAGCCTCGAAAACGGCGTCGAGATGCAGCACCTACTAAGCGGAGGCGTCCGAATAGGACATACCGAGACTGTCGCCCTCTGCCACTGGCATCACCAGGGCAAAAAAATGCCCGACCCTACACTTGGGTACAAGGCCCAAGCGTTGCTCTACGGGCCAAGCTTTGGCCACGAGCTAAGACGCTTCCGCGAGCTGTACGGCACCGAATCACAGCAACTTGCAATGCAGAACGAATTGCTGCGTCTTCGCGCGGGTGGCGAGCTTGACCACTGCAAACTGTCTATCCACGGCCTTACCTATGATTGCTACACCCGAAGATCACCTGGAGCGTTTCACCTATAAACGGTCCATGACGGTCCACACCGCGCTTCGCGATCACTTGGTCTGTCAGCCAGGCGGAACGATCGCCATCAACTCAGCCTGCGGCATGGCTTACTGGCTGGTCACCGATACGCATGGTCATAGCGCGCTCTGGTCTTCGCCGATGGCTAATGAAGATCTGATCGACTTCACCACGATGAAGCGCATTACTTCACTTGGCGATCTCCGGCGCTTCGCCCTCACCATTGCTGAGGTCGACGAATTAAGCGACGGGGTTATGGCATGGTTGAAGAACCCTTCGTGTCGGCTGCTGACAACACATGAGCAAATAGCCACCAGGCACGGTTATCCGACTGAGCCAACCTATGGCCCCCTCCTCGTGGCGATCAAGGCATCTCGCTAGCGCGCCCGCATAATGCGACTTGTTCAAGTGAATGATCCAACCGAGGGGACCCCGTCCATGCGTGATCCACGAGTCAACCCGATGCCTGGCGATGTCACCAGCAACGGGAAAGAGACCTTCTACGTCACGCGCGTCGAGGACGGCACCGTCTTCTACACCGACACGCCACCTGTGGAAGAGATGACGTCCACGCTGGACGCTTGGCGCGAGTCGTCTGGCCTTGACGTCGTCCTGAAAACCCTAGATGGCACGACCCGTGGCTGATCAAGCCTTTCTGGAATACCGATGATGACCCGCTCACTGCAAACACTACTCGCGATCTGTGCTTTCACCGCGATTCTCTCCCCGGCCCGGGCGACGGATGAAACGGGTGATCTTGCCTACTCCGTAACGATCAAGCTGAATGGCCAATCGGTCTACAGCGGTATTGCGCACGTCGCAATTGGTGAGATGACCACGCTCGATCACCGCACACCGTTCCCTCTGAAGACGACGTGTAAGAGCGATCAAGACGGGGCGTCGCACGAGTCAATGACCACCGGCAAAACTGGCCAGACGGTGAAGATTGGTGCGACGTCAATGAAGGACGGTCTTGCGACGACGCTTATCCATTTGTCCAGCGCAGAGCTGATCAAGAAGCTGAAAGTCACCGCTAACGGTTGCGTTGGTGAAACGGCAGTGATGTCGACATGGGACACGTCGACATCATTCCAGGTTGGGCTCACAGAACCCCAGACGCTATCGGTCGGCGACTACACCGTTACCGTCCAACTGATGAAGACCAAAGAGGCGGTTCACACCAGCGCCCCCCTTCCGTTGTCGGCGATCATCTCAGCGTAGCGCGGTGCCGCCCTTTATTACTGCGGCGGCACCGGCTCTTCTTCCTGTTGCACCTTCTCATTCAACATGAGCTGGATCTCCGCGACCTGCGCGTCGATGCTCTTCAGCTCATTGCTGCAGATGCCCTTTGCCCGTAGACGATCGCGCGCCAACTCGTACTGGGCCTCGCCGCGAGCATGGATCTGCACCGCATCGCCCCAGTGCACTTCACTCTGAAGATACTTCTCAATCTGCTCGACAGCCCCGGGGGCTCCCTCGCGCGCAACACCCTGGTAGTAGCCGTCGCATAGTTCCTGCACCAGTCGCTTGAAGGTCTCCCCCTCCATGACATCGGCCAGATGGTCGCCGCTCGACATGACTGATACGTTGATGCGGACCGTGCCGGCTACCTGAGCATCTTCGGTCGAGATGATTGCTTCGACGTGACGCATCTGTACCCACACCCGAATAAACGCGAGGTATGGCGCGATCTGGTTGTCAGCCCACATGAGCAGAGGGGTGTCGTGCCCACGCAGATTAGTGGTGTCAACGGTGGTCGTGAGGTGCTTCATCAGATCTCATCCTTGGATGTTGGGCCGGCATCCTGCCGCAGTAGAGGCAGTGTATTCGGTGTTCGAATTCCGGCAACACCCGTGCTGGCAACCAGTCTTCTTGTCGACGCGCACGATATTGCCGTGCTGCGCGGCTGTGCGATGGTGCTTCCGATCTACCAAGGACCGAGCGATGCACAGACAAAATTCAGCGGTGCAAGCCTCACATTTTTCATGGGGCCACAAGTTGCATCGGATAAATGCTAGCCAGGCGCTGATCCCTTTTGGCATCAGCATCCCCGCTCACGAGCGACCAGCTCTGTGGTATTCGTCTCGCCTTGACTTCGAACCAACCTCCCTGAAGCCTCTTCAGCTTCCCGGCTCAACGTCCATCCAGAAGGTTTCGTTCGCCGACTTACACTCGATGGTCGGCGCCTACCGTTTCGTCGCTGATCCATCGGCGTTGCGTATAAAGCCGTGGCCCGAATGCGCGCGTGAGATCGGGATCATGCCCTTCGACAGATCTGAGATGGAGTCTGTCGGGCGTGGACTTGGCGCCAACCCGCTCGACTGGTTTGCGACCGTGCGCAAGCAGCCCCTGCACATGCACCGATTCGAGGCTTGGGATGGCACGCATTGGATTCCTGCCAATCTCGAAACCGAGGTCAGTCGGCGTGCCGACCTTGGCAACCAGTTTGCCTCGGCCACGACCGGCGTTCGTTGGCGGGACATTGGCGCGGGGTGATGTGCGCGGCAGCAGGTGCGGGTCCGGCGAGAGTCGGCTGCCTGTGCCATGCGCTTTTTGATTCACTTCCGCGCGATTTGCCCGGTGAACCCCTTCTCAATGTCGTTTTCGCGGCAAGCCTGTCCCCGGACATCCCCTAAAATTGGTCCCATGAAAGGAACTCGAGCAGTGAGCAATGCGCAAATTTGACCCCTGCTCGATATTGATCGCGCTTCTATTTGCGTCCTCATCAGCTCCGGCTGCCGCCCAGTCTGTTCTCACCCAGGATAGTGGTGCCGGTCAGGATGCCCCGCCCTCAATCGTGGGCGCTGATGCACCGCCCCAAGCGCCAGCCATTACAACAGTGGCACCGGACTCGGCCGCACCAGCACAGGCCTCTTCCACTGATCAGCCCTATGAAGTGGCGCCAGCCGCCTTCGCGCCGCACGTCGTGTCTGACCAGGACGGCAGTTCAGATCGACCTTCTGCGCTCTCCGTTGGCGGGTCTGAGAGTGACGGCAACAGGCGCCCTCAGGTACAGCCACAAAGTGAACGTGAGCAGGAAGAGGATGAAAGTCCGGATCGCCCTTCCGCGTTGACCGGAACCACGGCTCAGCAACCATCGGCGCAACAGCCAATCCCCCCCATGGTGCGCCCTTCGGCTTTGACTCCAGAGCCGATGCGTTCGGCAGCGACCTCCCAGGTTGCTCGGCCCATCGCTCGCCCTTTGACGTTGGCGCCCGCCCCGGCGATCAAGGCCCCAACCTTCGTTGCGAAGATTCCTGTCTCTGAAAAGAAAGCCGCGCCCGCTGTGACGGACGTGCCCGTGGCTCCGATTCTGGTGCCGGCGGAGCGCTTTTCGAAGATTCACTTGTCTACGCCACGGTTTAGCGTTGCCGCGTACCGGCCGAGATTGAAGCCTGTTGCTGTGACGGTTCAGTTGGCGGAACTGTCGCCGATTGACGTCGGCGCCGTGAAGCTACCGAAATTCTCAACGCCGCATGCGAACCTCGACCTACGCTTTCTTGACAGCCGCCTTGCTCACACTCCGGTGCGTGTTGGCCACCCCGAACTCACCATCCTCGATGTGTCGCCTTCGACTGTGTCTGTTCCGACACCTGCGGCACATGTAGTCCTTCACGCACCCGCGATCGCTGTTTGGGCAGACACACGTGTCGCGCTTGAGCGGGTGCAAAGGCCAGAATTGATACAACTTGCCCCCGCTTATGCCCCGAACGCGGCTAGGGTTGTGGCCGCCAAGCCGTTGCCGCCGGTGGCAAAGCCCCTGTCAGTGATCGCTGCGACGGTGATAGCGGTGGCCGCGAAACCGTTGCCCGCGGTGCCTAGGGCCTCTCCAGTCGCCGCAACGGTTAAACCAGTAGCCACGATATCGTTGCCGGTGGTGGTAAAGGCCCCATCGGCCGCCGCCACTGAGGTCAAAGCCGTGACGGCGAAGCCGTTGCCAGTCGTAGCGCAGGCGGCTCCAGTTGTCACTCACTCGGATGCGAACGGATCTGTCACAACCACCACCACGTCATCGACTAAAACGACCACGACTACCACGACCACAACAACAACCAGTACCACCACCACGACGGTGAAAACGGAACCGCAAAGCGGCGGCGACCATCGTGATCAACGTGCGCAGCCCCGAGACGAATCAGGGTCCGCGCAGCTGGCACATTTGAGAAATCGGCTTGCTGAAGTGAAAGCGCAGCTCAAGGATCTCCAGGCACATGTGAGCACCGAGGATGCGCGCGCAGGTAGCTTCGACGAAAAGATGGCTTCTCAGGATCTGACGATCAAATCGCTCGAGCGTCAGATTAGAGCCCAACTCGTTTCACACCCAGGTGCAGGGAACCCGTGATGAGCAGCGAGTCCACCCTCGACCGCAAGACAATCATTTCTGACGATCAGCTGTACCGGTATACGTTGTGGCGTGAGTTCGACCTGACCAATTACGGGAAGGTCGCCATGTTCTTGTGCCTCAATCCCAGCGTTGCTGATGCGCAGATCGATGACCCGACCGTACGTCGCTGCATCGACTTTGCGAAACGATTCGGGTGCGGCGCGCTAGCCGTGGTGAACCTTTTCGCCTACCGCAGCACGGATCCGATCCTTATGAAATCCGTGAGTGATCCAATCGGTCCAGAGAACGACTACTGGCTGCGGACCATAGCCTCACAAGCCGACATTGTCATTGCCGCATGGGGTGTGCATGGCAAGCACCTGGGGCGCGACGCTGAAGTCAGCGCATTCCTGCCGCAACTGCATTGCCTGGGTACAACGAAGGATGGTAGCCCGCGGCATCCGCTGTACGTTCGCGCGGACACGAAGCTTGAGCCCTTTTCTATAGCAGCCTGAAGAAAGCCTTCCACATTTCCGGTACACCACGATGAACGATAAAGAGGTCACTCAAACAATTCACCCGTCGGGTGGTCTGGCAAGCGCCCCAAAAACATTCGTACGGTGGACTCCAGAGGAAGTTGCGATCCTCCAGTCGCCCTTCGATAGCATGCGCGGGCTCATTGCTGCACTACCTGGTCGGTGTGAAGTGTCAATCCGCTCCAAGGCCTATAGATCCGGGCTCCGCCCTAAGGTCCCGCACAGGGAACGCACGCACCCGTCCCATTCTCCAGATGACCTTGAGATCATCCGGTCAACATATCTCCGCTACGGAATCGTGGCGGCGACGAAAGCTCTACCGCACCTTACGCACGGGCAGATTTATTATCGTCTCAGAAAGCATGAAATTCGATCGACCGGTCACGCTATATGGGGTCAAGCCGAAATCGCTCGCCTCACAGAGGTGTATGAAAATGAGGGCACACAGGCAGCCCTGCGTGCATTTCCTGAATTTGGTACACGGATCGTCCTCCAGAAGATCAAAAACCTCCCAATAAAGCGAAAAGGCTATCAGCCACACGCAGTTTGGACAGCCGAAGAAGACGCATTTCTGAGAAGCGAGTACAACACTCTTGGCGCTGCGGGGTGTCATCGGTCGAAGCTTAGACATCGAACGCCTGGGTCGATCTCTTCGCGCGCCTACTCCATTGGCATTACCTCGCGCAAGAGTCTGAATTGGTCAGAAGAGGAAGACTCGATCATTCGTTCCAAGTTTCCTGACGGTGGTTGTCGTGCTGTTGCTCCCCTGTTGCCGCTGCGAGATTCCCGTCAGATATCGATCCGTGCCAATCAGCTTCGAGTCAAAGCTGACTTCGTCTTTCTATCCAACGACACTGTCATGAACCGTTGGACAGATGAGGCAGTTGCCATCGTGAATCGTTATCGAAACGAGGGCTACGACGTTATTGCGGAGCACCTGCCAAATTTTACTAGGATGGCGCTCTACCGCTATTGCACAACCCACGGCATCGCAGTCAAAAGACCCCCAAAGGTGCGCCGTATACCGCAGAATACTTACACGCTTCAGGATTTCGAGATATTCCGGACTTAGTTCGCACTACATTTTACCCAACTATCCAGACAAGGACTTAGTCATGCTCATACTCACCCGTCGCGTCGGCGAAACACTGAACATCGGTGACGATGTAACCGTTACCGTCCTCGGAGTGAAGGGGAATCAGGTGCGCATCGGCATCGCCGCGCCCAAAGACGTCACGGTGCTTCGCGAAGAGCTCATTCATCGGAATGTTGCTGGGCACCCAGAACAGGATTGAGCGCGCCGGCCTGACAGTTCGCGGGGGCTGCCCTAGCCAGTTGTCGGGATCCGGCGTTGACGCTTGCCAAACATTCAATCTATGGCATGTTCAAATCACGACAGGTTCTGGGTGGCATGATGCTGCCCATTTGTTGGAAGATGTCCCACAAGGAAGGTGACCCGTGTACAAGCCCCGATTCATGATGACCGAGCGCCAGCGCGACCAACTCGATGCGCAGTTCGCTGATCTGCTCGAACTGCGTCGCAGCCTTGCGGCAATGAACCCTACTCAGAGGAGCGAGTTCTCGCAGGACCTCCAAGGAGGACTGGGCTGTTTGCGGCACGCTGTGCGCCTCGATGCTGCCGGCCTGGTCGTGATCATGGCCGCAGGCGTCATCTGCCTCGACTTTGCTTTGGCGATGCACGCGTTCCTTCCGCTAGTGGTCACTTGCCTTCTGCCCCTGCCGGCCATGCGATTGCTTAACGTCTACCAGCTCTCGCGCGACACTTACTTCGGCATGGTTCGGCAGATCCGGGAAGTCGACTCTCCAGCTACCGCGTCTCGCTTCCTTGAATGAAACGGGTGCTGCAGTCAGACATCGCATAAGCAACAACTGAAAAGGCGGCTTAGGCCGTCTTTTCTATGCTCCCGCACTTAGGTCTAGGACCGTCTGTCCGATTCTGACTTGAGCCGCGAATTGGCAAAATTGACCAAGATTTCTGCCACGTCCGATTCGGACATTGGCACGTCTAACCAACCAGCTTGAAAGGCTTCCGAGTACGTCTCCCATACGGATGCCGCGGTCGACAGAGAGACCTCAAACCCTAGCTTTAGCAGAGCGTCCTGGATGATGGCGGCCGAGGCGCGTTCGTCCGGGTGAGGGTGTTCTGCACCTGGCGTGTAACAGTCGGCAGCCGCAGCAACGATTGCTGCCAATATGTTTTTGGCGTCGCCATCGCGATCGAGGGCCAACTTGGAAGTGTTCGTCATATTTCCGTCCTTAGCCATGCTGTTACACACCATCGAAGTTGCCGTCCATGTGGGCTTGCCAGGCGCCTCTACGTCACCAGCCGCCGATGACCGCGCACAGAACTCCGAAGTCGAACGGGCGTGCCGCCTGCCATCCTGAGCGGCCGAGCAGGTACGCGAGCTGGCGAAAGCGGACTTCGATCTCGCCCTCACCATCGACCGTAATCTGCAGGCTATCCACGAGCTCGCCAATCCCCGACATCAGGGTACCTTGCCGTGTCTGCATAGCTTTGGTGTACGGGTCATCACTCGTATCGGCCACGTTCTCGATGGCCGTACGAACAGCTGCACGGTTCGGCGCAGTACCTCCGTCGACGACCATGCATACCTCGACCATTGAGTCGATGATGGACTCATACAAGTCCAACCAGGTCTGACGGGCAACGAGCTGTTCGAATGCCGGCTCGCGGCCGGGCTTTCGCTTCTGCGCCACCAGCACCAGGTTCTGGCGCAACGTAGCCAGCGCATTGGCATAGATTCCGTAATCAGTTTCGCACACGGGTCCTTCAGCGACGGAGATAGCATCGAGTAGCTGCTGGGCTCGCCGACGCGCCGGGTGCCCTGGATCAAGATCCTCGATCACTTGGCTGATGAAGGCTCCCGCCACCAGGTTTGGGAGCACTCGGGTCTGATCCTTGAGTCGCGCGGCGATACCCTCTATCGCCATCGCCTGCGTTTTTCCGTCCAGGCCCGCGAGCAGGTCTTCGTGCGTGAGCCCGTCACACGCATTGATGAACCCGTCCCGATTCTTGATGAAGTCGCCCTGCTCTACCCAACGAACTCGAATGTCGGCGCCACGGTCCAGCCGCTCGATCTCAAGGACGCCAAGAACATCCTGGTGAGTGCCGACAAGCACGGCGCCGACGTCGCCGTTTTCGCTTCGGAGAATGCCCGCTTCAGGATCCACCGGGTAGTAACCCGCGCCCGCCGGCGTAACCAGGCGCTTGTGCGTGATGTGCGCGCGAATGCTGTCAATGACAGCTTGGGGCGCTCCGTCAATCGCGTCATGGAGCAAAGTCTCCATGTTCGGTCGCTCGAGGATCGACGACAGCGCTTCCGCCAACTCCGGGCATCGCTCACCCGGTCTGTCCAGCGGCGTGATCGCTGTCTCAACCATGCGTCCGTCCGGATCGCTGTACCGGTAAAGAGGCACCCCGAAGGCAAGCGGATGGATACACGGTGTGACCGCCCAGTGGCGGTTGGTCAACGTGTTTCCCAGGATGATGTCGATGATGGTGTCCATTGTTCTGCCGTCCTTTGGCATTGATATGTTTTATCGGTGTCTTCCGTGAAATCTGAAACTCGCGAATGTTTGACACTAACCCTGATTGATTACTGCGCAACCTTCAGGCCGCAACCACCTGGTTCACCTGCAGCCATTCAGTCAGCGACTCCGGTGCGCTCGCTCCTGCTGCGATCGCGCGCTCAGCAATGTCGACCACAGCTAGAAGCTCCGCAAGGCGGAGACTCTCCACCTTGTATACGAGGGTCCCCGCAGCTGAATCGCCGCCTTTTAGTTTGGCGAATTGCTTGAGGCGTACGCCCAAAACCATGGCGTCTAATGGCTGGTTCACAGTCATACCCTTCAGCGCAGAGATCACTGTCAGCCAGTCTCCAACTGACCATCGCTGCGGTGCCATCTCCTGAACGATTGCCGCGTACCTGGCAGCAAGGCGATCGAGACGTTCAGAGTGGCTGGTACCCGCCACGCTGCCCGTGGTCAGCATCGTGTTGAGAGCATCTCCAACATAGATGGTCCGGCGGCTGATTCGCTTCTCGCTCATTTCTCTTCCTTGTCCCGTGCCGGTGCTATGTTGGTGCCAACATTGTGCTGTCGGAGCACGGCTTATCATACCCACGATGCTATACCTGTGCTTGCTCACTGGGGTATCGAGAGAACCCCTTCGCTAGGGCAATTTTCATATTTATCGCTAAAGTGCCGATATCATGTGCTATATCAATGGTTTAGCCGATGCGCTAAAAATGAGCCTGATTGGTGTGTTCGCAGCGTGGAACAGAAATGGCGATGTTTCACGGAAATATTGCCTTTACTAATCAAAGGCATAGAAGTGGAATGTAGAGAGTGTTCCACGGAACACTCGTAAATCCCGGAATGCGCCGTGTTTATCCGTCCGTTCCGTATTGAGGAGCACTCATGTGCGGGCCTTGCGGCGTTCCTCCCCTGCCCTTCCCTGCCGCTTCCGGGGCCGGATACGTGTTGGGTGCGCGCACAGGGTCGCGGGCTGCCCACGTCTCTCCACATTGTCAGCAACGCAATTATTCCGCTCTCGCATCTCGCCGACTCTGCCCCCCAATACAACGTTTCGGCCACCGATCAGGCAACCAAAAAGTTCGTAGCGTCTGCATCGTCGGGGCTAGCGGCGGCAAGCTGAATTTCCATCACCGCTGGCTCGAAGTGACGAATCACTTCCACCAGATCCGATCCCTTCGAGATGTCCCACTTCTTCAAGAAACCGACTTCCTCGAGCTCAGTCAATGAAGCCCTAAGAGCCTGGCGGAACTTTGAGAGGTTCTTCGTCGTTGATCCGCAAAGATCGCGAATAGTATCCACCTTCATGGGAAACGGCTTCTGATGAGTGAAGTAGAAGGTGTGCAGCCATTTGGTCAGGACCGACAGGCTAAGTCTCTGCTGCCACTCAATCTGGGTGTACGACGTGGGTGAGAAGAAACAGATGATTCGCTTTTCGAAGGTTACGATCCATTGAGCAGCTCCCTTATCCCCTTTGGTCTGATACTCGAACGAACGTATCAGGCTTCCCCCGAATCGGATCTCGGCTTCGCCGCTGCGCCTAACCAAGTGGATCGAGGATGCCTGCATTCTGCCGATCGACTCAGCCAGCTCCCGATAGGAGCGGGAATTGATGGTCCATCCCAGCTGCTGCAGCATATCCGCTGCGACGAAACTGATCGGATCATCAATGTGGGCCAGGCGCCCGAAATGCAGCAGTTGGAGAAGTACGTCTTCATCGCGCTGGCGCAGTTCTTCGCCTGTGTAAATTAGGTCCACATTTTTCAACGTCCTGACGCGATGACCCTTGAATTGGACGCGCTCCCTACCCTGTCCCACCGTGAACAGCGCCGATCTGGCCATGTCGTTCGACACGCCCCGCCGGTGTTCCGGCCAATACGGAAGGCGTGGTGGTTCGTTGGCACCCAACACACGAATGGCGGTCTTTGCTGACCTGGGCACATCTTTCGCTGAGCCGGCGGCCGGCGGCTGTGCTGCAGCCGGGACAGCTGGACGCGAAGCAGTTCGCTTTTGCTTTTCAGCAGCTGTCGCACTTTTGTCAGCCGCGATCTCTTCGAGATTTATTCGCTGCTTGGCACGCAGTCGCTCGACCAGGCGATCAGCTTCAGTTTGCGATTTGGACGGCCCAGCAACCGGCGCTTCTTCCATGGACGACAAGGCCTCGGTGATCACTTCACCGAATGCCATTGGCCGCTGCGTATGCATGGTTCCCTCTCCTCCAGTCCGGCCGCCGGACTGACTGCGCAAATGCCTTGGAAGCCGCTCCCTGTCTAGCTTTAAGGGCGCTGGACTTTATTCATTAAAGTCCGGTTGAACGGAGTCTAGCACCGGGTTTCGTCCGATGTAATAGGCTATTCCATTTTCAAAGCTATATTGTATTCTACAGCCACAATTCATGGAGGACTCGCATGCGTATCTTGGTAGTGGCTCAGAACAAGGGTGGTGACGGTAAGACGTCCTTGTCCCGTCTCCTGGCAGAGTTTTTTGCCCGGAAAAAGCTTCGCGTTCTTGCAATCGATCTCGATCCGCAGTGCAACCTAAGCCAGCGTTTCCTGACCATGGATCACGATCCGACGGACCCCGACGGCATCATGCCGCCGCTGCATCCCGACTACGATCCGAACGACGTCGATACGGAGGAGGGTCAGTCTTGGGATGGTCGTAGCAGCATCGCGGACATCTTCAGAGCGCGTCCCGTCGTGCCCTATAAGACCAGTATCGAGGGGCTGGATATGCTTCCCGGCCACGGTGCTGAGCTGCGGGAGGTCGAGCTTGTCACCAAGGAAGAGGTGAAGCAACGCGTTCACAGCCGAATCGAGGAGTTCCTCTCTCTGGCAGAAGTGCAGGAGGCCTACGACTTCGTAGTGATCGACACGTCTCCGTCAAAGGGGCCGCTCAATCGGGGCGCTCTGCGCGCCGCCACTCACATGCTCATCCCTTGTCAGATGGAGCAGCAATCCGTGGAAGGACTCCAAGGAATGCTACAGCTCGTGCGTCAGGAGAATCGCATGCGGGCGAGGGACAACCCTCTGACTCTAATTGGCATCGTCCCCAACAAATTCCGCAAGAACGTCGCGATCCAGGAAGGCATCAAGATCAACCTTGAAAATGATCCAGGCATCAATCAGCACCTGATTCCACTCGTGCTCGGCCTGCGCTCAGCGTTCTCCGAGTCAGATCACCCCGCAGCACTTCCCAGATCCATCTTCGACCTGGCCGAACGCAATCAGGCTCGTATCGAGGCGGAGGCTGTCTGCCAATTTGTCGAGAAGGCCATCTTCAATGTCCGATAAGAACAAGTTCAAACGGTTCGCCACCGGCAGTGCCACCACCGACAGTATCGCTGCCTCCTTAAAGCCTGCGGAAGGGGACGACTCGGGTTACGAAAGCATCCCTCTCATTCGAATTCATCCGGACCCGGAAAACCCACGGCACCTTGACCTAGACGCGGCGAATCCGCGGCAGGTCGCAGAGGACGACCCCCGCCGTGAGGAGAAATTGGCGGAGATCGAGGACCTGGAAAACCTCGCTCTTTCCATCGCCTCTCAAGGCGTCCTGACTCCGATACGCGTTTACCGAGTGGGTCGTGACTTCCGGATTGCCCACGGTGAGCGGCGGTACCTCGCCAGCGTCATGGCAGGGTGTGGATCCATCCTTTCCATCGTCCTAAAGGAACGTCCGGACAACCTGCGTCTCCAGCAGTTGATCGAAAACTTCCAGCGAAAAGGGCTTTCGCTCTTCAGGCGCTGCGAGAACATTCGGTCCGTCGTTAAAGAGTCCGAGCAGTTGGGCAATGGACATGTTGACGTCGACAAACTGCGCGAGCTGACTGGCATTGGCCGCACCCAGGCGTTCCAGTACATGGCCATTCTGGCTGCTCCGAAGGACGTGTGGGATGCCATGGGCGGCGGCCATATCGACAACATTGACCTCGCAGCGAGTATCTCGCGCATCGCAGACCCAATTCTTCGAAGCCGTGCGATCAAGGAGGGCAGGGTGGTGTCACTGTCCGAAGTCGCCAAGTCGGGTGCCTCGAAGCCGAAGCCTGCAATGGGACGACCAGCGGTGGTCAAGTTGGGAACGACGCCTCGAACGGACGTCGCTCGCCGAATCATCGAAGCCGTTGGCGGCGTGGGGCGCTATGACATCGACTGGACCGATCCTGGTGAGGTCACAAAGATCTTCAAGCAACTGATCAAGGATATCGAGGAAGACAAGCTGTGAAGACCACCTTTGACCTTACAACTGACTTGCGGTCCGCCATGGACAAGGCGAGGGAAGACGATGGCTACAGCGTCAAGCGAAAGTCGACTTGGATTTGCGAGGCCATCCTGCGCCTTCCCTCCGGCGACCCGACCTACGCAAAAGTCGGCCTTGGCGAGGCGCGCGAAAAATTCGGTACGAAGATCTGTCTCACGCTTAGTGCTGAGGCTACCGAGGTGATCAAAAAGGCCAAGACTTTGATTCGGCGGGAGGACCCTGAGTCCGAGGGCTTGTCGGGTCAAATCATCCGGGCCGCGATCCGCCTGAGGCTGGACCAGTCCGGTCGCCGAACTGGTAGCTAAATGTGGCGCAAGCCCTTGTGCCGCATGGCGCGACGGTTGGTCGACTTAATTTCGTAAAGTGCCCGGTCTTCCGGGCATTTTTTTGCCCACGATCTACCCGTTTGACTATCGCTACCGCGTCACCGCAACCGCGCCATGGTCGGTGGCCTCTACCTGTTTGACTAAGGCGCGCATGCGGGAGCTACCTGATTGACTACCCATCGGGCACTTTTGGATCTACCCGTTTGACTAACGTACGACCCATACGCCCCGGACGTTCGCACCCCCGAGCGGGCAACCTGACAGCTGCGCGGTCGTACGATTGCCGGTAAAGGTGTGAAATCATTGCGATTCCAGTCCACCCTTACGCATCCATCCGACGTACGTTCAAACGCCAGGCATGGACGTCTCTCGGCCGACTTATCCACAGCGCCAAACGAGGATTTAGTCAAACGAGTAGAGGTTTTTAGTCAACCAAGTAGCCCCCGTTAGTCGAACGAGTAGCTCACGTTAGTCAAATGGGTAGGTGGTCATAGTCAAACGGGTATACCTCTCAGCGCAAAACTGTTGGTACATCAATGCGATAGATGGGTATTTCTCGAACGCTAATCATTCTTTAGATCTTGCTCTAACCACCTATCTAAACAGGCTTCTAAGAGCGAAGGGCCGGTCAAGATATTGACCATAAGAGCCAAAGCCAGGGCCAAAGCCATAGCCTGCAAAGCCGGAGCCCCACAGGCCGCTCAGCGCGCGCGCTTGGACCCTGGCTAATATCAGGCAGCTGGTACCGGTGCGCAGCTGCTGACGCAGTCTACGGCGCCTCCTGCGCCTACTGGTCACCGCTGCTCGCAGTGGCGCTGCCGGTGCTTTCCAATCACCATGCCCAAATACATGCAGCCACCGGGGGAAGTGCCTTTGTCCAACATCCTTTTTGGGGAGGACCTCATTCCCGCCGTTGCGAAAGTGATGGCAAAGGGTCGGCCCGCGCGGGCGGCGGCACCGTACTGGGGACATCAAGCAGTCCAGGCGCTCTCTCTTGGAAGCGGCGACCTGGCAGGGCGCCTCGAGATCCTGTGCAACCTGTTTGCACCAACCACAGACACTGACGTGATCAGTGGCCTGCTTGCGCGTGGGGCGAAGGCCTGGACGCGGTCGGATCTCCACGCTAAAGCCTACTTCAATCAGGCCGAGGCGATCGTTGGCTCAGTCAATGCTTCCGGTGCCGGTTTTGGCATCTCGAGCCACCCCCTCCAGGAACTATGCGTACGGATCCGTGACGCGCCGTCGATCGCCGGGCTGAATGACTGGTGGGCTCTCCAGTGCGAAGGCGCCACCCCGCTCATCTTTGGCACAAAGGCTACCGAAGCGGCCCTCGCTCATGCCAAGTACGTGAAGTCGCTGCACGACACGGCGCAGGATCTACTGGTTGCGCTCGCCGCTGACCCGGCACACTTCAGAGATGTCCATGTCGCCCTGGATTGGAGGAGCTACTCAAGCGAGGTCGGCAAGCGTGTCAAAGAGCTCAACTCAATCATTCCCGGATTGGACTACGACGCATGGGTCGACTGGCCGCAGATGCCGGAGGGGGCAGAGGTCATATCGTTCGCTTCGTCGTCGCCTAAGAAGCCCGTCGAATATTTTGGAACCTGGCGCACGCCGGCAGGGGAGGCTGCGGTCCCAGACGATTTGAAGGCGGTATACGTTACGCGCCTGCCCGGTGTTCGAGGCTATCCATTCGCGACAGCGGACTCGAAGTGGCTTAACGCCGCGACCAGGTACCGCGCAGATCAAATCGCGGACGGCGCGAAGGACGGCGCAAGCATGAAGCTGCTGGCATTCGCCGAGGAGTACCTCGGTTTGCGCCGGTAAGGTGTGGATCGCGCGTCTTGATTCTGCTGGCTCCCGCTGCGCGATGGTCCACAAGTCTGGCGAGTCATCCATGCGATTGCGATTCCTTCGCCTGACATGATTCGCGAGCAAACGATTTCTGCCTTTGCCACTCGAACTTGCCGGTGCACCTGAAGCGGAATGTAGGGCGCCAACAACGAACAAGCCCAGATGCGAGCCTGGGCTTGTTGTCGTTCTGGTTCAGGTCGCGCTCGCCTATGTCGGGCGTGGCGGCCCGCTCAGGTTGAGCTGCTTCGCAGTGTGAGCCGCATCGACTTCCCTGTCGTAGGTGACCACCTCGCCAGTTGGATCGCGCAAAAATTCCAGGCGCGGCCGTTTCTTGATGGAGCCGATCTGGCGGACGACGCAAAACGGGCCTGAATGAATGTTCCCAGATGCACGCCACAGATAGACCTGCTGGGACTCGGGGCGGGGCCGCGGTGTAGGAAGACCCGCGCGCGCTATAGGCCGCAACATAGCCCGATTGAGAATCTTTAATTTTTTCACGCCTTCCATCACTTAGCCCACCACATCGATTCTTCGTCGTAAAAAACAGATTCTTTCCACACGAACTGCTGCGCCTGCAATTGAATCCCGTAGTTCCTCGGAGCAGCGATCGCGGCATCACGAGCCCATCCGATCATGGGCACCAGTACCTTGAACACCCATTCGGAAAGAGTCCGATCAAGCATACGGACATCCGCGCGCCCTCGATGGTCCGCATCACCGCTTCGCCACAGCAAGTTGCAGTGCGACGCTTCCCGCAAACCATGAGCATCGACCGGAAAGTCCGCAAGGGGCTTGGATGACCAACCACCAGAAATCTTCACCTGAGAAATGTCGTCTAGCACTGACCGTGGAGGGAGCCGCGGCCAACGAAATTTCTCGGAGGAGAAATCCGCGAGTGTCGCCAAGCCCTCCTCGAGCTTCACCCCAGCAATGGTGCAATTTACAAACATCTGCACGTCGCTTTTTTGCTTGCGGATGAGCCCCACCGATTCGATGTTGCCCGAGCCGATGAATTTCTCCGCCAGTGGTATCAACGAGTCACGCAGCCCTTCAGTGAAGGACAACTCATCGAACGCCTCGTACATCAGCTGCCATCTCCCAAAATTGTGTTCAACACCGAAGCTAGGTTCATCCCGCCTTGGATCAGTGACGCCTCAACGACCGGCTCCCATTGTTCCTTGTAGCTATCGGGCACGTCACGTGGAGGGTAGATCCCCGGCCGGTTCGCCACCAGGCACGCTGACTCGGTCCAGTCCACTGGATCGTTGTCGGGCGTGAACTGCATTTCGCTCGAGCTCTGAGTCAACTCTGCAGTGAATGCCGAGTAGTTGGGCTTGGACATACCGCCGCCGAGATCGGCGCGCGTCTCCTCCTCAGCCCTGTCATCCATTGCACCCATCAAACGGTCGATGGCGGTTCCGGTGTGCGTCGTTCGTACGTGCGAGGCCGCGTCCCTGATTAGGCCCGAATCCCACACACTGTGAATATTCGTGCCCCGGCCGTCGAACTGCACCTGGTAGTCGTTGCCACCGCGGTCAGGACCCCAGTTGTGCAACGGCTGCGCCGCATCGCCCGCAAGATGGACAACCCACTTCAGCGCGACTTCGCGTTGAGCGTCCGGCAAGGATTTGTCCCCAAGGATGGCCATTTGCGTTCGTACGGCCTTGACCAGGCAGTCGCCGTTGCGGCATTCCAACTCAGGGTGGAAATTGCAGTCACCCTTGGGATAGTTGACGAAGTGCCAGCGAGAGGTGGAGCGATCCTTGATCTCATCAGCCCAAGAGGCAACGCTTTCCAGCGTGGCGCCTGGTTCAACTGCCAGCAACCGCTGCACTTCAGCGCGCGCCGACGGGGAGAGGTGAGCTTCCGCGATGGCGGCAGTGATCGCGTGACCCTCGCGACCCCACGCATCAGCCGGTGCCGGTGCCGCGATCAGGCCGAGGGCGACCAGGCAGGGCAGGGCGAGGGTTGAGAGTTTCATGCGGCACGTCCATTGAAGATCCATGGGAGGGTAGCTTCTGTGGCGGCAGGTGCAACGTAGGGCTTGGATTCGAACTCAGCGGTTACACAGGTAAGGAGTGGGCGAAGGTGCTCCAGCCAGATCGCGAGCTCCTTTTCGAGGGTGGCTCGCTCCGTCGGTTCCTTCACTGAGTTGAGCTTGCGCTTCAGCGCGGGGCTTGGACCTACACCGCTCAGTGTCATGGGATCTTCGACGGTGAATGCCATTGCCCCCGCCCATTCGAGCGACAGCTTTGTGACGATGCGGCCATGCCTGGCGATCTGCTCAAGCACGACATCGTTCGGCAGTTCTTGATCGCGGAAGAGCGTGGCCGACTGGTTGACCGGATTGGTCAGGACCGCATTCCTGCCGAAGGCAATACCCGCGGGAAGGGGTAGGGAACCCTCCATCCAGCAGCACAGAAGATTGGACACGTTGTTGGCGGATAGCGCAGTCAACTTAAGATCGGGAGCGACGGCGTGCAGCTGCATCCGAGCGGCGTTGACCTGGGCTTCGGATGCGGAGCCAAATAAAGCCAGACCGGATACCGGGTCAATCAGAATTGGGTATGACGTCACCGATTGCTTGAGATCGCGAAGTAACCGCTCCTGTGTGTCGCTGTTGAGACGGGTGGATGGGACAGCCCCGTTTGCTACACGCTCATCGACAGCGCTCTTCAGCTCACCCTTCGCCAAGGTCTTCGTAGCGCGACCGTGCCGCAACAAGATGACCCCATTGGAGCTAACCACCGAGGTATCGATGTTGTCGCTCCAGCTGGTGAAGCCATCGAGCCGCGCAACGCCACCAATGTCGGCTGGAATCAGCGCGGCCTGGAGGGAGTCTTCGTCGACGCTGGACACTGAGCCCTGAATTTTGAAGATACGGATGGTGCTGAGGGAGAACGGCATGACAGCCTCCTGCTTGGATGCATGCCACTTTAGCGGGGGGCTTTAAGTGTTTTTGCCCGGCCAGCCCCTTCTCAAGCTTGTTTTGCTGGCTAATCGTTCGCGACCCTCTTGCACAACTTCTCGGGCCCGGGGAATATCCAATCGTCTCTCATGTTGCCATTTTATGGCGCCCGGTCGACCCCAGGCGCTCATTTTTTTGGACCGTACGATCCAATGACATGAAAACCATAGTTTGGCCACTTGGACTGAACCAGCTCCTAGGCGAAAGCTATGCGAATGAGGATGACCGCGGTTAGATGGCCGATCGTCCACCACGGATTGACCAGCGATCCGTGGGAGAGAAGTCGCTGCAGCTATCTCTCGATCAGTGACCGGTCGATTGCGCCTCGCCGCCCGGCCTTTGCAGGCAGAGCTTGATGTAACTGGCCGCCAGTTCTTCAGGGGATGACAGCTTATTCAGGTACGCATAGTTGATGAGAAACCGCATCATTTGATGCTTCTCATCGGTCCCATCGGACTTGTTCGCGAGTATCAGTGCCTCGGTCTGTGGCTTACCGATGTCTCGTGAGCCCCCTATGCTTTTTAGGAACGCTGCATCATCAGCGCAGTCGCTGTCCGAAGACGGAATATCAGGGGGTTCGTATGCTGACTCAGGAGTCTCTTTGTACTTCTCGTAGCCGTGAGCTTTGATGAAGCGGGCGCGAAACGTCGGATCGGTGTCGAGGAGTTGCGCCTCTGAGTACGTCACACTGGCGTGCAGTACGTTGTAACCCCACCTGTCAAAGCTGTAGTGAAAGAGGCGCTCTCCCTTACGGTTGAAGATGTAGCCAGCGTTGATGCAGGTTTCTGTCAGCGGCCCGCCGGACATCTGACCCTCGCGGCAGAGCTGCTCCACGGATGGAAGCGGTCGGCCGTAGGCATCATAGGCTTCTTGTGCGGTTGCACCGGGGGCAGCTATACGGCAAGGGTCAAAAGGGCGGCGAGGGCTGTCAGCTTCATGCGGATTCCGATGCATTCCATATATGAAGCTTCAATCATACCTCGCGTGTGCCGCGCGCCCGGCGCACCAGGATGCAGGGCCGATTGATCGCTATCGCAACTCACGTTGAAGATCGTTGCAGTCCTCTCGATTGGCGACCAGGTATTCGAGCTGGATCAGGCATTCGTCTTCGAATACGGGGTACGCGAAGGTGATCGCGGCGAGCACGCGGCGATGAAGCACCAGGAAAGCTTGAACCCTGCCCGGCATGGCAAAGAGATCGGTCATGTCCTCTTCGAGGTAGCCGACGCAATGGCGGAGATAGTTGACTGTGATGCGCGCCAAGAAGCCAAGGTCGCTCTTCGTCGTAGCCAGACATTCGCCATCTCGATACTCGGGGGCGCACTGGTTGTAGTGAGACATGGCCGCCAGCAATACCTGCGCGAGTGATCGCTGGGGCAGGGTGATCTCCACCGTCCGTGCGTAGTCGAGAGATTTGATGCGACGGATCTCAACTGCCCTGCGCGAGATCTGCCGGCGGCCTTCTGCGATGGCTTGAGCGGCGACGTACTCGGCGGTCGCTTCCGCGCCTTCAATGCGGCTGACCAGATAGAGCCGCATTTGGTTTCCGAAGGGATTGTGTGGATTGGCTCCGCACAAATCCGGCTCAGGAAGAAACCGCGCGACGAGAGCGCGCGTCCAGCCCCGACGTCGAAGGTCGCTGATGGCGAGATGGCCCTGCTTAGGGTCACCCTTCTGGCTGGCCAGGTGCACTGCTGGAAATCCCTGTGGTCGACACATCCTTGAAGCAAGGAAGCTGACACGAGAGCGGAATCTGGCAAGGCCTATAGGTCGCTTGCCAGCAGTGCGCCCGCGCGCTCCAACAGGCGGAGGACTCGGCCGGTATCGTTTTCGATCGACCTCGCCGGTTGGAGGGTCGCCAACACTGCCACCGATTTTGCTACCGATAGCACGACCTTGCGCCGAAGGCTTGGCAGTGACGCGTACCGCAACTGGGGAACGACCAGGCCAGGCATGTCTTCGGGTGGTTCGTCATGGACTTTCACCCACGGCCCAAGGAGACGAACCAGTTCAGCTAATAGATCTGTTGGATCCGCGAGGACGATCGGGACGGCCGGCGGCGAACCCGACACAGAGCCCACCCGCCAGGCGTCACCTTCTGCATCGACCAGCAGGCCCAGCGGCCAGCACGAATGTGCGACATCGAGCAGCTGCATCCCGGCCATGGAGGCGATGTCCTCCAGCCGAACCTCGTCGGCGGACCCGTTGAGGAATAAGCGGCGATTGTTGGCCGTCATCTTTGTCCTTGCCGGACTTGGTCTTGTCGATCCTACCGGGCCGCCAGCCCTGCTGGGTAGTGCGCAAGTCCAAGTCTGTCCGGCGATGGGGTTGCCGTATGTCGCCCCTGACCTATTGTCATCGGACTCCCAGGCGCATTCGAAAGAGGCTTCAAAGTGCAGCTCTTCAACTCTCCCTCGCCGTCAAAGCCACCACGAACTGCTGACATGGCGCTGGACGTATCAACGTGGCAGATCGCCACGACGACGATCGACGGCGTCACGCGGTTCCACTACGTCAACCATGACCGTGCCCTGATGACTACCGGTTTCGGTACCGCGGAGATTCTGGCGACTTACTCGGGTTGCTTTCGCGGCGATCCAGCGGCGCTCCCAATGCTGGCAGAGCGGTACCAGCGCGAATACCCGTGACAAGCACAAGCGAGCCCTTCAATCCGGAGAGGGCCTCAACGAGAGAAGTGACAGGAACGACGACATGCGCCCCAAAAACTGCTTCATCGTTACCGGCTCAATAGGCCCAAAGTACCAACCACGCATCTTCTCCACGAAAGAGAAAGCAGACGGGTGTGCACGGAACATCAACGATGACACCTCCCAATGGCCGCGCTGCCATGCTGTTGTCGGCATACGCGACACAGCAAAAATGGCCCCGGGCCTCAGGCTTGAGTGAATCTGACATGGTGACGAACTTGACCGACCTTCGCGCGGGCGGCGGCCTTTCGGATGCAAGCATCGCTTCGTTACACGCAGCGCTGGCAGCGAAGTACCCGCACAAGGAGTTCGTGATCGAAGAGCAAAGCGGCGATCTTCCGGCCTATGTCGCGCTGGTCGATGACGACTGGTTGATTGGTGATCCAAACCTCGGCGTCGGCATGACCGAACAGGTCGATCCCATGGCGGAATACGGCATCGAGAAAGCGGACGCCGACGCAATGGCCGAGTTCCACAATCGGATGCTGGAAGTGCTAGGCTGAAATTGTAAGTCCACTGCCAAGAAGTCAAAGGCCCCGAATCACCGGGGCCTTTTTTATAGCGGATGTCCTGGCCGTAGATGAGCTACGGCCGACGGCGACTTCGCTGTATCCGCCACTATGTCGCAACTCTGGGGCGGCCAGGCTGAGAGATGCGCGAACATTGTTCGGCACGTTTTATGGTTGCTCTCAGTCGTGCATCCTGAACGTAAGACGGTGCCCACCGGCGGAACACTCAAGGGCGATGAACGAGTTGAAAGCCCGGTGACTACCTTTCCTCCCTTATCATTTTCCTGGCGTACTCGGCGTATTTTTTAGCTTCTTTCCGGGAAATTCCCATCTGGGCCATCACCGCCTGCACGGCTAGTTCTTCCTGTTCAGGGGAGAGTTCCACCTTGCCCTCAATGCGGAGGGCCAATGCGATAGATTCTACCAAGGGGCGGGCGACCGCAGCCCAACTGACACCGTGTTTGATACCGTTGATCACGCCCAAGACAATCAACATCGTCGTGGCGCCATATGGTGATAGCCCTGCTTCAACCGATGCCTGGTATGCGGCTGACACCTTCGGCTCAAGCAGCTCTCGAATCACCGACTGATGATTCTCGTCGTTGTCGACTGAAGGTTTGCAGTGAGAGAGTGGGCTGTAGTCGATGGCGATCTCCGCCATCTGCGAGGCCAGCGCCAAGGCGAACTCAACCCCTTCTCTCGACATGGCGCGCTCGGCCATAAGCGAGTCTGAGGCACCAGAATAATTGTCCTGAATCTTCTTTTTGGCTGATGGCGTCAAGGTTGCCGGAAATCTACGCGCGAGCAACGTTAGCTGGAAATTCACAAGGTCGGAGACCAGTTCTTCCGTCTCTCTTCCTTTCATCCAGGCCGCGAGGTGTTCTTCAAGGACGACCATCCTCGCGCGACGAGCATCGTGATCGGTCTCGGTAATCTTCTTCGTCATGGACTACTCCTGTTTGGCGGCATTCGCGACAGGTTACACAATGTAGTTCTGAGAGATGAAAAACCTTCAATCTGTCGACCCCCCACGCTGTTCAGCTTGACCACCATCAACATGTTAAGTGAACGCCTTGAGTCGCCAGCGGGGCCTATTTTGTTGACTAGCTGGCGTAATCGGTCAGCTGCGGCCGACGGCGACTTCTCTGTAGCCGCCGCTCTGTCGCAGTTCGACGGCCGCTTGGTTGAGAGATGCGCGAAGTCGCTCCGCATTATCCATACCAACCATCCTCAGTCGCGGGTGGAAATTGTCCGACGTGTCGATATCAATGGTCCCGATGCCAAGGATGCCCTCCCACCAGGATTGCACGAAAGTCACGTCCATCACGCGGAACAGTTCCAGGCTGGCGATCACCTTCGTAGCAATGCCGTGCCGAATAGTGATCCGTGCCTGGTCGATCGTGTAGACGGTTGACGCGACTTTGATGTATCGCTTGACCACCGACAGAAGCACGACGAGTGATGTGATTACGAAGGCAGCCCACAGCAGCTCAGCGAGGGTGGAACTGAAGGGACTGGGCCAGCGGTAGCGCAGGTAGTGGAAAGCCGCGGTCAGAGCCAACGCGTAGATAGCGCGCAGGAGAAAGAAAGGAGCGTTCACGGCCTGAGACGGCGAGCCTTGGAAGATGATCGCTGGTGGAGCGGATTGCATATGGAATCCAGGGTAGTGAGGCAAGTGTTGCGGAGCATCAGAAGGCGAATTCGGCGTTGCTGGCGCGCTGGTCATCCGTATGGGCAGTCCCTGCAAAGTTCAGGCGATCGTACAAGAGTCGAAGCGTATCTTCGTCAGTGGTGTAGTTGAGTTCGATACGCGGGAACGGTTCACGCAGGAATCGGCGGCGCTTCGTCGCGATGTCGATTGATGAGTAGACGACACCGTTGAAGATCGGCAACTTGTCAGTGATGAAGTCGCGGATCGCGCTGATGCGCTGCTGACCATCGAGTACCCAACCTGACATCGGCGCGCGCTTAGCGTCATGACCCCAGTCAAAGCCGTTCGTCACGTAGTAGCCGGTACCGAAGCCGAGGAAGATCCCCTCAATGAACCGGACCTTCTGCTCGGCAGACCAAACCTCTGGCCTCTGCCATGGTGGGAGAACGAGGCCAAGCAGCTCACGTTCACCCCGTGCGAGATGAGTTTCCGGTACCGCCAGCGCAAGGCTGTCGATGGTGAAGTCCCGGCGGTTGCCGCTCAGGATGGGATCTGGCAAGTGCATGAGGTTCTACCGAAGGGTGGACACACAGATTCTGGTGGGAGCTCGCAGCTTGGCAACAAACCAAAGCATCATTCGGCAGACGTAGCGTCGAATATTTCGAGCGCTGAGGTACCGGCGTTGAAGGCGGCGATGTTGCGAGCGGCGGCAACAGGATCGCGGAGAAACTGGCGCAGGGATTCAGCCATTCGCTCCACAGGATCGGAGGTCGGTCCCAGCCGAGTTGCGGAGTAGACGAAGGCCCCCGTACGAACGAGCGGGGCAGGTCTGCACGCAATGAAGTTTGCGTTGAATGCGTAGTGGCCCTGATGGACTCCCTCTAACCACACGTCGCCGCCGACCCAGTTACCCCCGCCGATCTCGGTCGACTCGATGTAAGCCCGAACCGCCGCTGCGGCCTGCTGCATGGTGGTCACGGCAGCAAGCGTGTCGGCGGGAGCGCCGTACGGTACCTGGTTGGGGTTCTGCCCTTTGTCGGGATTGCCTCGGGCAGCGAGCAGCACGTGAATGGTCTGTGTCATGAATGGGCCAGGGGATGGAGATGTGTAAACGATCGCACGACTTGCGGGCCACGCAACGCACCGACGGCGAGACCTTAGTTCACGTCGCGGCGAGGCGCGATAGTCCGTACTCGACATAGCCCTTGGCGATAGCCATGAGTTCCTGACAACCTTCCCCAAGCACTTCCAGTTGCCGCTGCTTCTCTGTCAGATAGATAACTGCAAATTCGGGATCGAGGTCGACGATGGACTGCGTGTTGTCGGCGATGTCGGCGATTTTGATGTCCTGGGCCTGTGCCGTCGCAAGAGCCGTATGGGCACGGTCGATGGACTTTCGTGCCTCGCGATCGCCATCCGCAGAGGTTGAGATGTCGGTGAGCTGTTCAACAAGCGAAGCGACCTCCTGACCAAACTCATCGACGAGCACGGACGGATCGACATCACAGTCTTCCATGTCATGCAGCCACGCCGCCGCCAGCTGCGCCGCCGTGACGTCCGGCACGTGCCTCAGCAGTAGCTCGACCACGGCAGCAGGGTGAGTGATGTAGTCGGCGCCGGTGTACTTCCGCGTTTGACCGGCGTGCGCTGCCGTGGCAAAGACGCGCGCACGCTCCACTATGTCCATGGGCGACGGCGAAAAGTCAGAGTGGCGCATACCCACCGGATCGCCCCTCGAACCGCTCAGGCATGCAGTAGGAAACGCGGCTACCTGGGTTCCCGTCGGCGTCGATTGTGACTACGCCGATTTTCCCGTGTGGGACGGAGACGTGTTCGTACCCCGATGCACGTAGCTGCGCGTTGGGAGATCGGCTGTCGGCGACGACAAGGATGTTTCGATCAAAGCGCCCGTCGCGTTCCTTCCAGCGGCTGCCGAGACTGATGGACGGAGTAAGGCACCACGACTTCACACCTTCGAGCTTGGCTCCGCAGCGATAGAAGCACGCTTCGGCGGAGACCCTGCGGCCGTAGAAAGCTCGATGATCACCGTCGATCGCCGGTTTGATACTGACTTCAACGCCGAGGCTATCGGGCGTCTGGTCGCAGAGGGGAAGGTGTTCCGATGCCTTGATGAATTCCATGCTCTGTTGTTCCTGATGCTGGTGTTAGATCGAGGGGGAGGAGATAACCACGACGGGGATACCCCCGCGGCTTACAGCCTTGAACGGGGTTGTAGCACCTGCACGTCCCAGCCCGATTTCAGCGACGTGGAACCCACGCCTGCTACTGATGACGACACGAACGTCGCCACCGTGCTCCGTCCTCAATTGAGTCAACTTCGCCATCATCGAATCTATTGTCTCTTCCATCGGGGTGACCTCTGATACGCCGCATGAGACGACAGTATTCACCGCAGGCGCAGCCGCGCAACTGATCGCTGGTTTGCTTATCGCGACAGCTTGGGCCATGCCTCCATCGCGGCGGGCATTGAAAAGCCATCACAGGACCTGAATCGCTCAGCCCCGCCGCGAATGTAATCTAGAACTTTTTCAGCAACGATCCAGCGCCTGCCGAGGCGCTCGGCCGCCATGGCCGTCGTCGCTGTGCCGCCGAAGTTGTCCACTACCAAGTCGCCAACGTCAGAGAGGAAGCGGATCAGAAAGTCTGGGATGGACAGAGGTTGTATTGCCCCATGCAAAGGCAGGTTGAGCGCAGCCGCATCCGCTCGGTACCGCAGCGTGTCCGCACACCGGTGGGTTCGCGATATCACGTTGCGGGGGATCTTCCCTTCAGTTGGACGACCAAAGCTACCCGGATGCAGCCTGTACGCACCGTCCCCGTAAGAGGCATGGCGGCGCTCGCCACCGGCTGCGATCAGCTTCTTGTGTTTTTCAGTATGCGGCTCCAGCACACGCCGGTTGTCGGCCCGCACCCGCATCGGATCATTCGTCAGCCAGTAAATTGGCTCGTACCCAGTGTTCAGTTGAACACGTTCCATGGAGGCCCATTTTACCGGCCCAGGGCACTTCGTAGGGTTATGCCACACAAGTCGATCCATCAGGTGCAAACCGAGACGATCGTGAAGGGCTAGGAGAAGTCGCTCGCAGTACATGGACCGAGCTGGCGTCCCCCGGACGAACACGTCTTGACCCACGTTGATCACAATGGATCCACCAGGCATCAGATTGCGCACGATGGGCGACAATGATTCGACGATAAAGTCCACGTACTCTGACTCCACAGCCGGGTTGCCGTATGACCGCGGTTTCGCCAGAAAGTATGGTGGTGAACTTATTGCGAGGGCTATGGGCTGATCAATGCGTGAGAACACATCGACACAGTCTCCCCAGATCGCAACTCCGAGCGACGTCGAAAACGCGACCATCTTTACGCCAGCAATTGGCACATGAAGTCCGGTCTTTGTTCGTTCGGCCATCTCCCACACACCACGCTCACCAGGCACGTGTTGCAGGATTCCCATCGCCTTCAGCGTTTGCTGATTCCATCTTATGGCGCGGGCCAAGACGTTGTGTTTCTGTCCCGACTTGCCAATAGCCGTGCGGGCCTTCAAAGCCGTTGGGTCGAGTCCAGCCCGCTCAGCAACGGCGGTGTAGAGCTCTGAGTTCGTGACCCGACCATCGGTGTGATCTGCGTACACCGCGGCCACGTGGGCAAACAAGTCCAACTGAGATGCCCTGCTCGATCCGTCCATCATCTATTTCTCAGTGCGCTGTAGGGGTCCGCCGAGAATTGCATTGAACGGGTTTCGCGCAACTGCGGCGACCACGATCTTCGGACGATCAGCGACTCGAAATCCGTGCGTTACGCGACGCCGATTGCGCCACTCAGTCCGCGTGGGATCGTAGCTGTGACCCAACTACACGGAAGCGCCCCATGCCTCACAGCACGACGAACACATCAGATCAAAACGACTACAGTCGGTTCTTGGAGGCGCGAAAGCGTCACGCCGAGTGGGGCGCCAAGACGTGCTTGCTCCCGATCGAACAGCGCATTGAGGCGGTGGTCCAAGAAGTCGTGGGCGGCGGCGAAATGAGCTATGGCGAAGCGCTGCGATTGGCCTTCCCCGAAGCGAAGTCCGGCGATGTGGCGCCGGGTGCCGATTTCCTGGCAGTCGAGGGGCTGCGAGCGCTGACCGAACATTGGGTATCGGCGAACGTTCAGGGGTGAAAGCGTGCGCACAGTTCTTAGTGCTGTGATTGCCGGCGTCTTGTCGACCACGGACGCCGGCATCAGCTTCAGGCGCAACGGTTACGCCTTTGCGAATAGATCAGCGACATCCTGCTCAGTCAGCCCTGTGAGAGTCGTCGATGCACCATCGAGAATGGCATCAGCGAGCGCTCCCTTGCGCTTCTTAAGCTCCTGGATCTTGGACTCGATTGTGCCTTCGCAGATCAGTCGATAGACCATGATCGGCTTCGTTTGCCCGATACGATGGGCGCGGTCCGTGGCTTGATTCTCGGCCGCAGGATTCCACCACGGGTCGTAGTGAATGACAGTGTCGGCGGCTGTGAGGTTCAGGCCGACGCCGGCGGCCTTCAGGCTCAGCAGGAAGACAGGAACCGTGCCCTCCTGGAAGTGCCTGACTATGGGTTCACGCTTTTGGGTCTTCCCCGTGATCGTGAGGAACTGGATGCCGGCAAGCTTCAGTGCTGCTGCAATCAGGTCGAGCATGGAAGTGAATGATGAGAACACCAGGACGCGACGCCCCTCAGCCGCCGCCTCACTCAGCATGTCGAGCAGCATGTCCAGCTTGACCGACCCCTTCACCGTCTTCGCTGACGGAAGGTCGACCAGCTGCGGGTGACAGCATGCCTGACGAAGCTTCAACAGCGCCGCGAGGATGATGACCCCGGAGTTGGCCAAACCCTTTTCGGCAATTGCTTGTTGCACCTCAGCGCTCATAGCTGCGCGAAGTGACTCGTACAGCAATTGCTGATCGCCTTCGAGTTCAACGCCAATGGTGGATTCGGTCTTGGGCGGCAGGTCTAGAGCAACCTGCTCTTTTGTTCGTCGCAGGATGAATGGGTGGATCCGCTTGTTGAGTCTGGCCTGCTTCTCCATGTCCCGGTGCTTTTCGATGGGTGTCCCAAAGATACGCTTGAATTCCCGTTGCTCCCCGAGCAAGCCGGGCAGGGCGATATCCATTTGAGACCAGAGGTCGAGCAGATGATTCTCAACTGGCGTGCCGGTGAGGCAGACCGCGGCGTCGGAGTTCAACCGGCGCACAGCTTTGCCCGCCTGCACAGTTGGATTTTTCACCTGCTGGCTCTCGTCGAGTACGACCAACGAAAAGCGTTTGTCTTCTATCAGGCGGATATCGCGTGGCAGTACATTGTAAGTGGTGAGGACGAGGTCATTGTCTTCGATGGATGCGTACAATCCTTCGCGGCTCTGTCCGTGCAAGACAAGCACGCGTAGCGACGGGGCAAATTTCGCCGCTTCATTGTGCCAGTTGAAGACAAGTGACTTAGGCACTACCACCAGCACAGGTCTATTCAGCTTACCGATGTCCTTCCGGTGCAGCACATGCGCCAATACCTCCAGCGTCTTTCCGAGCCCCATGTCATCCGCGAGGATGCCGCCAAGGCCAGCCTCGGCCAATCCATTGAGCCAACGAAGGCCTTCGCTTTGATACGGCCGAAGTTCACCTTGGAATCCGGGGGACGTTCTCGGCATCGGGGCTGTGGCGATCTCACGCAGGCGGGAGATGCCCTTGCGAAGCTGGGCGAGGACGCGCGGCGCCTCGGCGCCCAGATCCTCGGCCACAATGGCGGCCTGGAGCTTGCCCAGCCTGACCTTGCCATCCTTGACCTTCGTCGAGCCGTCCATCCACTCCGCGATCGGGGCCACCAGGTGGCGAAGCACGGACAGTGGGATGCGCACAAGCTGACCGTCCTCGAGCTTGACTGTCCAGCGCGCGTTTTCTGGTTCCTTTGGCTGCGGTTTCAAATTGAAGTGAATATCTCTGAAGGTCGCGGACACTACCTTGCCCAGATTGTGCCGCCGCCCGTCAATCTCGATGCCGACGTCAAGATCAAACCACGATGAGCTGTCCCCTGGCATGGTGTCACTGCTGGTTAGTACTTTGTATTCCTTTGCCCCATCAACATCGACCAATGGGAAGTCCGCGGCAAGAACGATCCGGAAACCCGCCGCTTCGCAGCGGTCAATCGCACGAGCGAAATGTTCGATGTCATCAGCCGTCGAGTTCAAGGAGGTGTTGACGAAGCTCGCATCACCGGCCGTCGTTTGGGTCCTGACAGCTGGATGGCTTGAGGCAAAGTCGAGACCACTAGCTAACAATTTCCCCATCAGATAATTCTGGCGATCGGCATCTCTGTGGATCTTCACAGTCTCATCGCCCAAGCGGCGGATCACGAAGCCATCGGTAAAGTGGCGATCAGTCAACGAAACGCCGGCGTAGTCAAGGGTCAGGTCCGCAATGGGCACCTTTATTTCCGGCTGGTCGCCCTGGGCCGGCACATGGATAAATCGAAGAGTCAGCACTCCGTCAGGAGGGACATTAACATCTCTGATGGACTGAAGCGGTGTGGGTGCCGGCAGACGAGCCGCAAATGCCTGTTTTTTCCACCAGCTTGAAACAGTCGGCAATTGCGTATCGTCGACGGGCGGCATGTTCATGACCATGCTCAAGAACCCCGCGTCACCCAGGAGGCGTCCCATCGTTCCGTCCTGGCAATACCATAGATCTCGTAGACGGACCGCCATTTTCACAGGAGTCAGGTCTGGAAACAGGAGGCGCAACTGCTGACGGTGGGCGCCGGTGGACGACCACTCATGCGTAGGCACGACATCTTCACCACGGCGCAGAGGCTGTCCGACAAATTTGTCGAGATAGGCACGCCCATCCCTCAGGATCTCGTCGAACAGAAATTCCTGGTCGTAGGATGAAATGATGCTGTAGGGCTGGCTGTCGCGCTGACCCTGCACCGCGCGACTCTTGGTCATCTCAAGGAGCGCCAGCTTTGATGATTCCGTCGGCTTGAGTCGATCCATGAGATTCGGAAGGTTGCGGCCAATCTGTGCTGGTTTCCGGCTAGTCGCTGACCCAGGTGGTCCAAGAAGCAAGGTCGCAATCGGCATCGGTAAAGTTCCCGAAATGCCGGAAAGATCAGAGCGCATAACCAGGCCGACGACTACATCCCGTGCGGGGCTGGCGACTTCTCGTGGTACGAGGTTATACCTTGCCCCCCATTGGAGCAGCGCGAGAGGCACAACATCAGCCGCAAACTGCTTCTTTGCTTCGACGAGCAGGAAGTACGTGTGCACGCAATGAGGAGCACCGCATCCGCAACTGGCACTCCACATGGGGTTGCCGCGTTCCTCGAAAAATTCAGCCGTGCAACCGTACGTGCGGTTGTCTGCTGACGTTGTTGCCTGTCCCTCAACTGTTACTACATCAATCTCAGCATCGTCGTTTTCGGCATCGATATTGAGGTGGTGGAAGTCGTCGAGAGTTCCATGACTTTCAAACATCTTGATGCCGTGGATACTGGCCGCCTGCCATGAAGGGAGGCGTGAGTAGACGCCATACCGATCGTTAAGTTGACTCAGGTCCCATGTTTGGAAGAGCTTCTGAATCTTTTCGGTGTTCATCGGATCGGCGCCAGTGGGTGATTTCGGGCTCACTCAGTATTCTGCCATTTGCGGATATCGCAACAGGAATGTAGACCCAGGTCATGCGGCTACCACCCAAAGAATCCGGTAGTCACGCGTAATCACGCGACCTACGTCAGGGCTCCAGCAGAGTCGGCTAAGGGCTTCACAGAAATGATGTTCGCCCGGTGGACGATTGCTTCCCCGCGTGGGGTGGCGTCCGGGTTGATCTTGAGACGTCGACGCCCGTAAACCACCTGGCTTGCCGCATGGTGCTCATTTATCGCGTTCACATTGAAGGTGCTTCCGTCCTTCAGGATGACTTCGTAGGCTTGTGCCGCGTGAGGGCGACGAACGTGTCCGCATCCCCTTGAGCAAGCGTCGAAGCCTATGCCTCCTGCCTTGGCATGCTGACCAACTCGGCAAAGAGTGTTGCGGGTAATGAGATTCATCACGTAAAGAATAATCAGTGGCATGAAGAGTGCTTCCCTTTGATCAATGATTCCAGTGCTCAGGACCATAGCGCTTACCTTCAATCAGGATACGATCCTTTGTGTCGATGCTGACGTCCACCTCGGACTCATCAGCACGCATGACGCTGCAATAACCGGTTTCGCCACTGCACGAACCATCGAATCCCGTGACGACAAAGTGCCACTTGGAGCTTCCGGTGGGCCGGACCTGTAAGAAGCCGCAGTAATCACGGCGCCGATCGTTCTCGATTCCCGGCGCTTCGACATTGGAGAATGAGGCCGGCGGAGCTGCACACACGGGAAGGGTAGAGGAGAAGAGATCCATTGTTCGCACCGGTGGCTGTGGAGAGGGATCAGGCTATATCGTCAGGTCGGTACGGCAACACGGTACCCATGACGCGCTTCGTCGATCGGGCCATCAATCGCAGAGTCCACAAACGACATGCCCGCCTTTAGGGCGGGCATGTGACGTTACGTTTGGTACGCGCCGACGATCAGCCCGTGGGTTCGGCCGACGTCGTGCTGGCGCCGGCCTCGTCCTGGCCCTCCGGTGGCGCCGCCGGCGCTGACTTCGCTTCCACGCCTGGTGCATTCACTGGCACTACGCCTTCTGCCAGCAACTCCACCAGCGTCTCCGGGTCGGCCACAGCGACCTTCAGTGACGCACCGGCCACCCGGCCAACAGCGTCAGCCGCGCTCGATGCACGCAGCAGGATCAGCGTGTCGGGGTTGGTCGCGGTCTTCACGGTCACAAACTTCGCGCCCTTTGCACCGGCCTCCTGGCTCTCCGCATGCAGCTCAGTTCCTGCCCGGGCCAGTTCATAGACGGTATCGTTGCTGGCCAGCTCGGCCGTGTATTCGTCGCCGAGGACAACCGCGACGGCGTCAGCCGGCTTATGGGCGCGGATGAGGTAGCTCTTATTGGTACTGGTGTTCTTCACGCAAAAGATTTTCGGGCTGGCCATCTGTGTTTCCTTGCAGGTTGAAGTCGTGGAGCGGGGGAGAGAGATGCGGTTCATTGCGTGCAGATCAATGGGCGGTTTCAGACATCCTTTAAGATCTTGGTGAGTTGCCGGACGGGGACTTGTCCAGTATGGACACGGGTCGTCTCGCTCTACGCGACACGTCTGAGATTGCTGGCGACCGGCCAGTAGAGGACGGGCAAGCCCTTGCTGGTTTTCGCGGGCACCACGATCACATAGCTGACGTGGTTTCGCGGGATGCCGCCGCCGTAGGTCGACCGATGAGTGCCTGCTTGCTCTGCGGCGCGTATGACGTTGCCGGCATCTGTCTTTGACGGTATCTCCGCGAAGACGAACCCCGTCTTGTGACGGACGTTGCCGCCGGCCTGGCTTGACCAAGAAACAGGTTCACCAACTTTGAGGTCCAAAGGAATGCCTTGGTCCGCCAATGGGCTGTTGCGACGATTCACCATTCGTACGCCGGCAGGTCGGCTACTGCATCGCCATCGCGGTCCAGGCGCACCCAGGTGTAGTTACGCGCCTTGCACCACGCGACGAGGTCCGTGAGGCACTGAGGCAGGCCATCGGGCACGTTCGTGGCGGAATCGACACAAACGAAGTGACCGCCAAAATAGGACCCGGCAATCAGGTTCTGAAACTCACGCTCCTCAAGCTGCGTGTCGACCTCCATCGTGATGTGCGCGGTGGATATGACGGGCAGCGTCGACATCCAGGATAACTGGATGGACGGCTCGGCATCCTTGTCGAATTCACTTAGCACGCGCAATGCAGTCTCGCAGGCCTCTTGAGCCCTGTCAGCGCCGACGTCCTCACCATCTGCGCGCTCGCAATTCACCAGGGACGCTACTTCGTTGTCAGCGTACGGCAGCACTGCGCGCAGAGAACTGGCCAGAAGGGACGCGTGGAGCTTGCTTTGATCGTGGCTCATGTGGGAGGTCCGGGTGGATAGGTAGGAAAATCGTCGCACGGGTTGGGAACGACGCAACCCGTCAGCAAGTAGCTATGCCCGTATCACTGAGGTCGAGGCATCGGGACCGTCACGCAGCTATTGCTGTCGGGTTGGGCGGTAGCTTCCAGAATCCGGGGCCACTCCGAATCGCAATTCGCTGCAATGTCTGACGAACCTTCGCCCGCCAGAATTGGTTATCGGTCGGACGTTCGCCCTCAATCTCCCGGTACATCTGCGACAGCGAGGCGCTGCCTCCAAGGGACTCCAAAGCGGCGCGTGTGACTGCTACCCAAGAGCTCCGCTCGCCCTGGGCGAGTAACGCGCGGTACCGACGCTGGAGCTTCGTGACGGCGTGGTGCTCGTGAAAGAGAGAGAACCCGAAGAGCTTGCGTCCTGAACCTTTCGTCAACACAGCGAAGCAGATTGGCATGCTCAATCGCGAGAAGAGATTGCGCGGCAGAAGGTCCTGATGTATCCCCCAACGTTCGTTGAGCTTGCACACCGTAGATGCTGTTTGAAAAAAACCGCATGGCAGTATGAAGCCCACACGTCCATCAATGGGCAACATTTCCCAGGCGCGGTCGAGGAAGGACGAGACGATTTCTGCCTGGAACGGTGGATTTCCAATGATGGCCGTCGGTCGCAGCTGGATCTCCGCAGAGCGGAAGTCGCCGACGATCACCTTGCGGCCAGTGGATGCGATGGCGCGAGCAGCCAAGACAGGATCGATCTCGATGCCACACGCTGGCACGTACTCAGGCAAGGCGCGCAAGAATGCACCTTCACCGCAGCTGGGCTCAAGTACCGAGTCGCACAACGTCAGATCACCGAAGTAGTGGTGAATGAGTTCTTCCGCCGCCCAGTCGGGAGTCATGTACTGACCGCCGGCCTGGCGATCGGGGTGCGATGGACTGATCGACTTTTCGATCGTGGTGATGTTGGTCATGTTGCACCGAAGGCATTAGGCGAGAGGTCGAAGCTGTATCGGCGGTGCCCTTTCATGCCCCTACTTGAAGACGATGCGCTCGAAGTCCTTGCCGGACCACTTATAGAACACCACATTTGCCGAGGTGTAAGACGCAAATGCGGCGTGGATATTCCAACGTCCCCCTAGCTTTGCTGCCCGTCCTTCATCGACGATTGACTTGAAGGTCTCGCGGTTGAGGACGCCGAGTTTGCCGTCTTTGCTCAGCACGACGAAGTGGCCCTCTTCCCGGGAGCTGTCGATCGCGAACAGATGGCGGAAAGTGGGGTGGCCGGGATCGGGAGGAATGAGGTACGACTTTTGCGAAGGCTGCGGATGACCGAAAGCTGCGAAGATTCGGCGAACTTCGGATTGTGTTTGCAGAGAGGACATCGGTGGCTCCTGGTGAGATGCCAAGGGCGTTCGCACGTCAGACTTCTGACGCAAGGGGGTCACTTTTGAGCGCGGCCTGATCGGAGACCTCATTGGTTTTGGCGATCTCGCCGAAGCCGCCACAATCCATGCACAGGACGATGAAGTCGTTGTGGGCGTGTTCGCCGTGGCCACCGCAATTGGGACACTTTATGCGCTGGCGGCTGACCTGCTTCGGCATGTCAGTGTCACTCATCGACATCGCTTCCGTGCTGTGTGGTGGTTGGCTGGATACTCCCGGCCTCAAGCATCCATCTCTTATTGCGTTCTTTGTTCAGCTCAGTCTGGAGGCTCATTACTTTTTTTGCCAACCGGCTTACGTTACCTTCCGCTTCGCGCAGCCTCAAATTTGTCGCCTCGGCATCGCCAATGCGGTGCAGCAACGATGCCAGGAACTGCGATTCGCGGTGGCTGTCATTTTCCAAGGCGTAACGATCCATCACCTCGGAAAGATCTGGCCAGACCTGAGACTTGCTGTGCGCGGGTAGCTCCGCAGCAGCGCCAGCGATCGCGCGAACCCGCCGACGGTTGGTGACCACCAGCAGCCCCCATCGAGGTGGAAGTTCGCTGGGCGTGATGATGCCTTCGGGGCACATGTAGTATCGCCAGCGACCCATGCCTAAGTGTTTGCGGTGCGGCTTTTTGGCATCGGCCAGGAAGTCTGAGCGCGATGTCTTGCACTCGATCATGACGCTACCGCCGAGCCACCCCGAAATGCGAAATCCCAAGGTATCGGGTATTTCGCCGCCAGCCTGCCCGATCCTCGCTTCGGTGAAGGCGATCTGGCACCCGTGGCCCCCACGACTGTTTGGGACTTTGAGCCAGCGGCTTGCGATCGTGCAAAGCTCCGCATGAGTGATTGGTTCGGCCCACTTTTCGGGTCCGCGAGTTTGGATGCTGGACGTATCTTGTCCCATGGTGATCACGCAGCTCCACGGACGGTGCGTTCTGGTCCGAGTCTGGCGAGGCCTTTCTCGGTTACCTGGTACTTCATGGACCCTTTCGCGCGCCTGTTCAGGCGTGGCGGCTGGTCAACTGTCTCCGCAGTAATCACCCGGTCAGATCCGCTTTGGCGACCGACTGCTAGTCCGTGACGGACAAGCAGCTTCAGACTCGCGCTGTGGTGCGATCCATTGTGGCCACCGCAATGCAACGAGGTTGTCCAGTTCCCGGCAAATCGCCCCGATGACGCTCGGGCAAGGGAATGGAGGACATCAGTGTCGCGTTCCTGGAGAGCCGTGAGCCGCGAAGGCGTCCACGTAGGTTCCGGCTCACTGATAGCGGCAGCGTGCCCGGCGGCATTGAGGCGATGGTTCCCGTAACTGTCGCAATCTAGCCAGCCACGTGCCTTGAGCTTAGCGGCGGCTCTGAAGGTGTCTTTGGTGAAGTCGCGGGATGGGTGGACGAATGCAAACTGTCCGTGATTCATGGTGAGACTCGGATGCGCATCTTTGAAATAGGGCTTCGATAGCCAGCGCAGCAGCTTCCATTGTAGGAGCGTCAGCGGCCTTTCATTCGCGGCCACGGGCATGATCCTTTGCTGCGTTCAAAACCGCCTCGCACGCGTTGAGGTCGAACCAGTCGTTTGTACGCAGCGCGCTCTCCATGTCAATCCAGAACGCGGAGCGGGTGACCAACATGATCTTCTGTAGCTCGAGCTCGAGATTGTCCGGCCCGAGGCCGCCGGCGAAACCCACTTGCTTGTGGGTATCGGGATGAATCCACTGACCAGGTGACTTGCCGGCGCCGCCGCTGTCATCGACCAAGAGATGATGGTTGTAGATCCGCAGATCCTTGAGCCCATCGTTTGCCGGTGTGTGCTGGGTCAGAAGGATCGTCACCTTTGCGGCGATTGCGGCGACTTCGCCCGGCTCCACGCGACCGTTGACCTGGACGCGAGCCGCATTGTTCGTCAGGTCAGTAATTGTGCCGGCCACCAGGCGATTGCGTGCTTCCCTGCCACAGACGTGGATCGCGCAGCGTCCTGAGAGCGCCGCTGAGGCTTGGGCAAGCCATTCGAGTGAAGGGTATCGGTTGCGCCCTTCAGTATTGGCGGAGTAGAGCAGACCGATCTCGACGTTCTGGTTTCTGCCGACGAGTCGCACCAGGTCATCGAGATTCGTGCGTTCGTCTGCACCTGTAAGCGTGATGATGGACGGTGTCAGAGGAAAGCTGGTGATCTGGCTTGGCATACCGATCGCACTCAGTTGAAGGGAGGCGGTAAGCATGTCCCAGAGTTCTATTGTGGCAAGGAGCAGAAATCGTATTTGAGGAGCGTGTCTTGGGTGGACATCGATAAGGCAAACCAGCCCGGGTGCGGCAGTCTCAGCCGCCGCACCCGGAGACGGGATCAGGCCGCCGCGTCCTTCAACTTCTTCAGCGGGCGGACCTTGACCTTGACCGACGCCGGCTTCGCGGCAAAAACCTGCTCGACCTTGGTGAACGGGTTGATGCCCTTGCGCTTCGGCTTGGCCGGGACGTTGATGACGGTGATCTTCAGCAGCCCGGGCAAGGCGAACGAACCGGCACCCTTCTTGTGGATCGAGGCGATGACTGCGCCTTCGAGCGCCGCCATCACAGCGCGCACGTCCTTGGCCACCACACCGCTGGTTTCGGCGAGATGTGCGACCAGGCCGGACTTGGACAGCGTTTCCTTGATCGGCTTGATGGCCGCGGCCTTGCTCACAACGTTCGGTTTCGCGATTTTCGTCTTTGCCATGAATGGAGCACCTTTGCAGTTGTTGAGTGAATGGAACGATTGCCCTTCGGCAAGCGCGACTCTATTGCAATGGCGTCGCTGCGCAAGGGGACTTTACGCTCACGTTGTCCAGCAATGACGTTGATATAGCGCGTTTGAACTATGCGTCCATGCGTCTCACTGGGTGTTGCGCCAGTGAAGGCCGCGGGTAGTGTGATTGGACATCCACGGCAGAAGGCACCAACACATGATCGAAGAGCGTATCAGTCTGCACAGCACCGAGGGCGGTTCGGACAAGGTCTACCACGTGCAACTCACACCTTCGGCGGATGGCACGGGTTGGCTTGTCACTGCACAGTCCGGCCCGCGCAACGGCAACCTGAAATCTCAGGACAAGATCACTGCCCCCGTTCCTTACGAGGACGCCCACAAGGCATACAAGCAGCTGGTGAAGGCAAAGCTGGCCAAGCGCTACAACCCGATGGCGGGAAGCGCCGCCAACGCCCTGACGGTCGCGACGCGCACCTTCACCAACATTCGTCCGCAGCTACTCAACGAGATCGATGAGGGCAGGCTGGAGCATCTGTTGCGCGACGACAACTGGTTCATGCAGCAGAAGTACGACGGCGAGCGCGTGATGATCTCGCATGAGCCTGGCCGCACGCCAATCGGCATCAACAAGATGGGCTGCGAGCGGCCCTTACCTGTCTGCATCAGCGAAGCGGTTGCTGAGCTGCCGGTGGCGTGTCTGCTCGATGGCGAACTCGTGGGCGAGCGTTACTACGCATTCGATCTGATGGAGTGTGCCTGTGACACTCGCGGTCTTGCGCTCCGAACGCGACTTCGAAGCCTTGCATCACTGCTGGCCGATCTGCCGGCGCGCGCACAACACATGTTTCCGGCGGTGGGCGTGTTCTCCTCCGAGAAGGACAAACGGGAGGAATTGGCGCGTCTGCGGGCAGCGAATGCCGAGGGCGTGGCTTTCCACCGGGCCGCTTCCGAGTACACCGAAGGCAGGCCGGCTTCGGACGGCGATCACCTGAAGTTCAAGTTCTGGGCGTCGTGTAGCTGCTTGGTGACCCGGGTTAACGCCGGCAGGCGCAGCGTTGCGGTACATCTGCTTGACTCACTGGGCGGCGTGGTGGCAGTCGGCAACGTCACGATTCCCGCCAACCACGACATCCCTCCGGCAATGCAGACGGTCGAGGTGCGCTACCTCTACGCCTTCCCCAATGGTGGCTCGCTTTTCCAGCCTACCTATCTCGGCCCTCGCTCAGACATCCTGGAATCGGAATGCCTCTACAGCCAGCTCAAGTTCAAGGCGGTTGGATTGGCAGCCTGAGGGTATTGGTGATTCGGTCGTACTACCGAACCTTCTTTGGTACTACGTCTCAGAAGGACGGCCTCTTGTGGGCCGTCTTTCATTTTGTACCGGCGATACGGCTGTTGATAAGTCTGCGCCACGATGCCTGCGCTAGGCACGGCTCAGCACACCTTGGGCTTTGAGTTCCTTCTCCCTGGCTTGCTCAAATAGATCGCCGATGCGCTGGCGGACGCTGTGTCCGCTTGTATACCCAACCTCGATGCCCAGAGCGTCCGCAACCTCCCGGCGGATTCTGGCCAGAAGCTCAGCCTGATCCATCGACGGAACGCACGATGGCCAACCACCCTTTCCGAATAGAAGGTTGGGCGGCAGTTCGGCCTCTGCTTGTTGACGCCTCGCCGCGCGATGCTTGGTAGAGGCCAGGTCAGTCCTCAACCGGTCGGTCAGAAGATGTGCGGCAACGTCGCCGAGCCAGCGCGCGCCCTGGAAGGCGAAGGTCGATCGGCACTCAAGGTCAACCATTTCACGATAGAGGTCGTGCGTTTCGGCGGCACTGGTGGCCGCGGTCAGGTCGTGGATGGAACCCATAATGCAGAACGCGCAAGACACACGCGTTGACCCGTAAACCCTGTACGCCTCGTGTGGCTGTAGACCGGCGGCTTCAATCTCATCGAAGACGTCCTGCGTAGACCACGGCAGGATGGCATGCCATTCGAAGCCTTCACCGCCTTTTCGAGTCAGGCGTTTCACCGGTGCGCTGATCGGCTTTTTTGCGCGAGCATGACTTTCTTGTGCTCTCACGCCGTCAACAGAGATCACCGGTCCCGACGGGAATCGCTTGCGAATGGCCGAAGCGATGGGGACGGACTTAAGCTCAGAAGTACAAAATCTCATCTTAGGGGTCGACCAGGGAAGGACGACCCGGACCGTATCCAGATTGGCATACCGCTTCACCCTGCTGTCCCACCTGGACAGCCATCGATCCATCATGTCGCCAGCTTGGCGCTTGACTACGATCAACTCCCAACCGAGGTGCGCAGCGAGACGCTCGCAGGTTGCCATGGAGTCGCTCCATTCAACCCTTCCGAGGTCGGCGTGGATCAGAATCTTCGGGCCTACATGGCCGATCGCTGATAGATGGCGGGCCACCGCGAGCGCTACGGCCTGGCTGTCCTTACCCCCAGAAACGCCAAGGCAAATTGGCGTATTTGCAGACAACAGATCCGCTATATCTCTGTTTGTCGTGATCGACCGGAGAAGGTCTTTGTGAGACGGCGCGATGCCTTGATCTTCGCTCATGGTTCAAGTGACCCGGTTAGAGAGTGTTTTGTACGTGACTTTTCAATTGCCGCAAGAGCGATTGGTGGCGCGGGTCAAAGTGGCCTCGAAGAGGATGGCGGCGGAAGACAGCGGCTCTGACTGGCGCGCGCACGAACAAACGGTCTGGAGGACCGGCTGCCAGACTTCAATTGATATCGACCGTGGAGGATGCCGCGTTAGGTGGAGAGCACTTCTCGTATCTGCTTGGCACGCGTAGGACCGATCCCCGGGACTTCCAGAAGGTCGCGCTCACTCGCCGCCGCTAACTTGGCGATCGATCCGAAGTGACTGAGCAGTAGCTCCGCCAGGCCGGCAGAGACGCCGGGGATGCCCTCGATGACAAACCGCTTGGCCGAGAGGAGAGCCTTGGGCTTCTTGGATCGCAGCGCCAGGTCGTAGCCAAGACCACTGCTCGCGTGCGCCCCGTATTAAATAATCATGTAGGCCGTGTGGGCCAAGTCCAATGTTGTCAGGACGCTCATCCCCTGGATGACACCTAGAAACGTGATCGCCCCCGTAATCTGCTGCGCGGTCATACGTTGCCGGCGGCCGAACACATCCCCCTCGATCACGAGGATCGGGACGAGCTCCGGCCGGTGCTTCATTCGCTCCGACTGGGTGAACAAACGCTTGTCGTCGTCGATGATTGACGCCTCAAAGTCACCTACAGATTTCCTCTCAACTATGAGGTGACCATCGATCAAGTAATCGCCCAGTTCCAAGGCGCAGACCTCGACTGTCGTCATCGGCGCGCGCCGAAGCAGCTCAACTATTTCTGGTGGCTCTCGGTGATCTACCAGGACATGGATTGGCTTCGTAATGTTTTTGATCGTGGCCACGTCTAAGTCGTGCGTGGAAGGTGCGGCAGGTGTTCGCGCTGAAAACTGCGACGACCCCCGCGTGGACAGGCCTGTCACCTGAAGATCTCCTCGCCTCACCTTTCGCAGCGATGCAGAGCTTTTGCCAGATTGACTCCTGACTCCCGCCCCATTCGGCAGACTGCAAGATGCCAGCGGTGTCCATGCTGGATTTCAACAGATCCATCAGCTCGCCGGTGTCGGCAAGGACATCATCGCAGTTGAGCTTGATTCCACTGCGCCCTTGGGTCAGGAACACTTTGCCAGTGGCTGGCAGCCCGTTGATATAGAGCCGGGCTCGGCCCGGCACACCCGCGGGCTCCCAATAATTGATGGTGAACACTGCCTAGCCTCCGTTGGTCGCGACCGTCACCAACGTGATGGCGAGGTAGTTTCGTGCCAAACACGCCTCACTTTCAACATCTTGCCGCCACTCATCAGCCTTGCGCGAAAGCTGGATTTCGACAGTACGCCGCCACGCAGGCTCGTGGGTCAAGAAAAGAGGTCTTGGCACATCCGCGCGTCGACCGAGCCGGACGTCGGCCTTGCTGCCTTGTCCACACGCCTGGCCTCAGCCTGCCATACCGCCGCGCTTTCGTCGGTGACGCCTGGAAGCGGGCTGAATGTGTCCAAAGCTGCGGCGGCGATCCTGTCTGACCTAAGGCTGCCGTAGAAAAGGTCGGCACCGGTAAATGATCGTCCAGCCTCGACTGCCGCAACAGCCGTGCTGCCCGATCCTGAAAAGACGTCGCACACCAGGTCGCCGGGAACCGTGTAAAGGAGGATCGCTCGCTTCGCCAACTTGACAGGAAACTGAGCAGGGTGGCATCCAAGCTTTCGGTCAGGGTGATTTGATCGCACCGTGGGTATGTCATCCCACACGTCCGTGGGCCAGGCGCCAAACGGGTTCCCTGATAGCTGGCCTTTGTTTGGACCCTTGAACGACCGTTTGCCTGGTTGCTTTTGTGGCCTGCGCGCTGCGTTCGGATTGAACGTAGGCGCGAGGCCCTTGCTGAATATCAGCAATGTTTCATGTCGGTCTGCGAGTCGCTTCGACGGTGTCAATCCGTGGGGGATTGTCCAGATCACCCGATTCTGAAACGTCAGTCCCGCACGTCGCATGTCCTCAAACAAGAGGACATCCATGGGCATCAGCGCTCCGGTCCAGTCTGGTGTCTTGCCGACGTTGACGCACACGACACCACCAGGCTTTACCGTTCGCGCCATCTCGGAAATGCACTGCATCAGCCAGCCGTGATAGTAAGTGAACCGCATTGTGTCGGCAGTGGCGCACTCACCGTATTTCTTCGACACGTTGTAGGGCGGTGAGGTGAAGTGGCACTGCACACTGTTGTCGGGAATCGCTTCGAGGAAATCCAGAACGTCGGCGGTCGCCGTGGAATTGATCATCGACTTCAGGAACTCTTCCTGTCGTCGACGGCGATCGGCGTGCCGCTCCTGTATCCGCGCCTCGGTCTTTCTCGCACCCGACCTGAGCGCCACCCGGTAGATCGCGCCTTTGGACAGGCCTGTGATTGTCATGACCTCCGAATAGGTATGCGTGGCCAGTAAGGAAATGACAGCGCCATCGTCGACAGACGCTTGATTTGAAGATGACGGAGTGGGTTGAGCTGTCATCTGATGGCCAACCTGCTCAGTAAAGCCGTAGCTGACTTTGACCTTCATGTCTTCGTGATTCTTTGCCGTGGAGACTCCAAGGTATCGCTACGTCTACCCCTGGCAAATGCGAGATCTGCATGACCGGCTGTCCATGCTTGACCTCGCCCCCGGAGTGCTGGCCGTTAGCCGGAAGCTACAACCGCCTTCGAGGAGGCCTGGGCATCCAGATAAGCGTCCCGCGCTTGGGCGATCTCTTGAGGTGAGGACGTAACGTCGGCTTTCACCGCGCGGTACCGGCGGAAGCATCGACCTGCCTCAGCACTTAGGCGCTCGCGAGCTCGTTCGAAGTCGACCCCGGTGTTGACGTCGACGTGCGGCCTATTGTTTATGTTCATCACGTGCGCATCCTATTCACTGAGCCTGGCCCGGTGAGGTGTCCCCCGCCGACGATACGGCGGGTGGATAAACCGCTCAGTCGATTTGTTGGTTGAGTCCGCTCGAGAGGCCCTTCTTAGGGCCACGTGCCGCGCGATACAGCACCAGGCCGATAAGCGAGTAGACGATCGTAAACGCCCACATGCCAACGGAGTGCAAGTTCCCAAAAAAGAAGATTGCTACGAAGAGAGCGAGGATGCCCCAGCCGATTAAGAGGATGGAGCAGAGTGCCCGCAAATAGGCGCTTAACGGAGGATTGCCATTGTTCGAATTCGGGTTCAAGTGGGTGTGGCTCCGGAAGATTTTGTTGTTGCTTCGAGCAAGCGTCTTAGGGGCCGTCCGACAGGGCGAGGATGGTCAATAGCCCCGCCATCTCTACAAGGATCAGGAACGTTGATGCAGGCCAATTGCGGTCGGAGAGCAGATGCACGGTCGGGTTTCTGATAAGCCATACGCCGAGTGCGTAGACGCCAATCACGACGATGTAAGCGCCAGCCCTGACCAACTTGCGTGCT